>JGI24705J35276_12238667_pt1 | contig 34146 bp, 21 predicted proteins | sample TergutNt197P4_FD_35276 | JGI IMG/M metagenome (IMG submission 35276) | reverse complement strand
GGTTTTGACGGTCACCCCTGCTACGGCGGGCGGCCTGATCGCTAACGAAACGGCTGGTACGCCGCCGCCGGTCTGGAAGAAGGCATCGCGGATATAGGCCGCATTCTGGAACTGCTTCAGCGTGTCGTGCGAGAATGATCGGCCTATGGGACTCTCTTTTCGCCAAGCCCAGTCCGACCGCGACGTGTCGGCATAAGGCGCCAGGAACTGGGTGAAGAATTTGTCCATTATGCCGTTCGGACTGAACAATTTGGCGAAGTCCGCGAGCGGGACTTCCTGATTGCTGCTGCGTACAAATGGGTAGCGGTTGTTCACCGTCTGCTGGCAGACCGGCGTAACCTGATCACGCAATGACTGCAGTATCTGCCCCGCGGTCGAGGCGGCAATGCTGCCTTCGAACTCTCCAGCCGCCGCCCGCAGCATGTCGGAAAATGGCGGCGGCATGCGCGAGGCATTGTTGCGCAAGGCCGCGACCTGAGGCTGAAGCGCCGCGGTGGCCTGTGCGGTCAGCTGCGGATTCTCGGTGATCAGCGTCAGGCTCTGTGCGATGTCGTTCAAGTTGGCGATGGTCGAGTCGATCGGCCGACGGGTGCTATCCCCTTCCAGCACCGCGTGGTAAGGTTTAAACTGTGCCTCGATCGTCGCCCCAGGCGGTCCATCGTGGGCATTGGTGAAGAGTTCGGGCACAACCGCAGTGGTGGGGGCCGCAGCATTTGCGGGCTTCGGGCGTTCCTTAGTCAGCATCGTCTCGTCGCGCACCGATTCCAGAATTTGCCGCATCGGTGACGTTGGCGCTGAAAGTGCCCTCAGCACCTCGTATTTCGGCTGATCGGCGAGCAGTTTCCTCAAGCGTAAGCTGCCGAGTGCGCTGCGCCAAGTGGTCACAAAATCGTTGGAATAGATGCTGAGCAGATCACCGGCCAGGTTATCATACTGCTTGTCGATGGCTGACTGCTGGCCGGCATCCCCCAGGACCCACCGCTCCTTCTTCATGCGCTCCGACAGTCCGGGTAGCCGAGCGATGAATTTCTCGTGGAAACCGTTATACGTAAAGAACTCGGGCACTCGCACAGTGTCCAAGGGCTGTCCTGTCGTGGTTTCGAACACGACGGCCACGTCTGGACCGCCGCGGCGACTGGCGATCCAGTCTCTGCTGGTCGATGAACGCGCCTCCGATTTCAGAAACTCGTAGGCGCGCTGCGACACGCTCAAGCGGGCCAAGGCCTTCTGGCCTTGGTCGATCAGCCGTCCGTCGAGTTGAACCAATGGCGGCTGCTCGCCCTCGAGGTCAAACATCGCCATGAGGTTCTCATCGAGCAGACGCCGCCCTTCCGCGTTGGTCGCGCCGGGATAAAGATTGTCCGCCCAGTCACGCTGCATCCAGGAACGGATCAGCTCGCGATCCGGCGCCTGCAGGCCGCCGACCATCAGGTAGACCTTCAATGCCTCATAGACGAAGGCAGGTTCGTTGAGGCGCGCATTAAGCTGCTCCTCCAGGCGATACAGCAGGCGCGGCCGGAACATGCGCTCGAGCGCCGTATGATAGGCCGCCGTTGCCGGCGACAACAGGCGCGCGTGCTGACTTAGCCCAAAGCGGGCCGACAGTGGCACCGACTCATCGCGTGACCCGTAACCTGCGGGCGCGTTGCGCAGCTGATAGAGCAACGGCAGCACCTTGTCGAGATCGTGGTCTCCGATCAGCGTCTGCTTGATAAGCGGCGCGCCGGCCGCCGCATATTTGTTATCCGCCCGCAGGCTCTCCTCGATCAAATCGGAATTGCGCTTGTAGCTGGTCAGCCACGCCACGATCAGTCCGATCGAGATCATGCCAATCAACGACAGCGCTGCGGTTTTCAGGATCAGCGCGCGGCGAACCGCGGCACGGTCGGTCGAGACCCAGTCGGCCTCGCCGATGATGACTTTGGAAATCAGATCGGCGAGGAAGAAGCTCTTGCCTGTCCCCGAATAGGATCCTGAACCGACCTCCTCGGCGCCGAACGTACGCGCCAGCGACCCGACCAGTTGGTCGATCGGCGTACCTTGCTGTGTACCTGACGTGAAGTAAAACCCGCGCAGGTTCGCATTCACGTGATAGCGCGTCGGCTCGAAAATCTGGTTGAGGAAATCGTGGATTTGGGGTTTGAGCCGCGCCATCTGGGCTGCGAAGCCGAATAATTGCACACGGTGCTGCGGCGTCGGTTCGTCCTGCAGGCGGTCGAGCGTCTCCTCGCTCAGGCGCTCCAGCAGGCGATCGAACTCAAGCGGGATCTGCCCGACCAGATTCTGGGTCTTGTCGGCGGTCTGGAAAGTGGCGCCCCAGACTTGGCGCCGACCAGCCTCGCCGAGATAGGCAAAGTATTCGGTGAAGCCCGCAACGAGATCAGACTTGGTAAACAGCGCGTAGACGGGGAAGCTGACCTTGAGTCTTTGATGCAACTCAAGCAGACGCATCCTGATGGCGTCGGCATGAAGCGCGAGCTCCTGCTTCGGCAGTGTCAACACGTCCTCGAGACTGATGGCGACCAGGACGCCGTTGATCGGCTGGCGCGACCGATTTTTCTTCAGGATGCCCAGGAACGCCAGCCAGCTTTCCTTGTCGGCCTTGCCGTTGGAATCCTGGGTGGTGTAGCGGCCGGCGGTATCGATCAGCACCGCTTCCTCGGTGAACCACCAATCGCAGTAGCGGGTGCCGCCGATCCCGGCGATCGCCGCCGGCGTTGCCCCACGCGCCAGCGGAAATTTGAGCCCTGAGTTGACCAGCGCCGTGGTCTTGCCAGCGCCGGGCGGACCGATAATGACGTACCAGGGCAGATCGTAGAGATAGCCGGACTTGTCGCCGCTCGCGGTTTTCAGCGTCGTGAGCGCATCCTTCATGCGCTCCTTGAGTACCGGCTCGTCGCTGACAGGCTGGTCCGCACCACTGATGCCGTCGGCGATCCCTGCGGCATTCTTCCGCCGCTTGAACAGATGAAATCCACCGAAGCTTGCCGCGCCTGTGTAGAGCAGCAGAATTGCGATTTCGCGGCCGATATAGCTCTCCAGTGGCCGCCAGTCGCCGAATGCGATGAAGGGACCAGCGAAATAGATCACCGCCGTGAGCGAGCCGAGCCCGACTCCATAGAGGACGATGCGGAGAATGTTCTTAGCAAGCATTTACCCGTACCTGTCGCAAACCGCGTGAGCTGGCGGTGTCTGTCTATTCGCTACGTTCAATAAAGATCTCGACACGCCGGTTCTTTGCGCGTCCCTCAGGTGTCGAATTGCTGCCGATTGGCGCATCCTTCCCCTTGCCCTCGACATCAATGCGCGAACCATCGGTCAGGCCCGGCTTCAGTGCGGCGGCAACCGCCTTGGCGCGCTCGACCGATAGTTCGAAGTTCGAAGGGAAGCGCACGGTGCTGATCGGAGTGCTGTCGGTATGACCGACGACCCGGATTCGTCCCGGCTCCTTGTTGAGGGTTGCTGCGACGCGGGCCGCAATCGGCTTGAAGTCGTCGAGGATCTTGGCCTGGCCCGACGCGAACAACGCGAGGTCACAGACCCTGATCACGATGAAACTCACAGTCTGATCCGCCGTCATGGCACAGGCGGTTTTCTCTTTCGCGAGTGCGTTGCGGATGCGCTGCAACTGGGTGATACGGTCCGCTGGCGGTGGCGGCGGTGGCGGCGGTGGCGGTGCAATAATCCGGCGTTGGAGTTCGATCGGACCGTCTGGATGAAGCGCCAACGCCACCTCGGCAGCACTCTCTGCCCGGCCGACCAACAGTGTCCGCAGCACGAAATACGCCCCCGTCAGCAGCGCTGCGGCCACAGCCGCAACCAGCCAGACGGGAACACGGAGATGTTGCCGGCGACTTGCCAGGGCCTGCCCACGCCAGTTTGGCGACAGGTCGCTCATCTGTTTGGGCCGGACTCGGCGCAACGTTTCATAGAGGTTGCGCTGGATCAGCTGGAGGTTCGCAAGCCCGTTCGCCGATGAGCGGTGAATGCCCTGGAACCCCAACGCAAGGCAGGCGTGCTGCAGTTCGAGCACCGGGTAGTTAACCAGCGGATCAGCCTTCAAGTGATCAAGGATCTCGAAGAAACGGACGCCACCGACGCGCTCGCCGAAGAAGCGGCTGAGCATTGAGTATTGTGCCCAGACGTGGCGATCCTCGGTCGGGATGTGTTGTACGATATCGTCGGCGGTGGCGCAGAGAATATATTTCGCCGTGTTGGCCTGATGCTCGGAAATGCCGGCCGAACGGATGTCCTTCTCGAAGAACTTGATGGCATCAGCGACCTGCTCCATCAGGCTCGCAAATGACGCACGCATGAGTGCCACCCGCAACCGGCCAAGCAATTGCAGCAATGGGCCGCCGGCTCGCATCACCGGATTGGCGTTTGGCGCAACCAGATCGTCGACGCGCAACGGCGGCCCGGGTGGCAGTATTGATTGCGGCGCCTGGACCTGTGCAGGTGTCGAGATCCATTCCTCGGACGGCTGGCTGGTCGGCGCGGCGACGTAGCCCGGATTCTGCGACGCGGGAGAAAACGAGGGCGGAGGCGAAGGGACGCCGGTCGAAGGCGTGGGCGGCTGTGAGTAGGCCGGATGTCCTGCAGGTCCTTCGCCCGCTGGGGGCTGAGGGACCGGAGACAACGGCAACTTCCGACCGGGGTTCGGACGTATGATTGTCCGCTCACCTCGACCGAAAGGATTGAGCGGCTTGTCCCTGTCGCTCATGGCCGATCTTCCAGAATAGCCCAAAGGTAAAGCTCAAGCTCCGGCCAAGTGCCTGAAAAGTGCATCCCAATCGAAGCAGCCGTGCTGAACTCCGGCCATAGCGGCGACTTACTGTCGAGATAGAAATAAACGTGGTCTGTGATGGCCCGGATGTGCGCTGGCGGGGTCGGCAAATGCACCAACGTCAGCCCTGGAAGATTCGCGTGCACGATCTCATTCATCTTGGTGTTAGGCCCGACCTTGAACAAGTGCGGGAATTCGTTCTGAATTTCCACGAGAGGCCGTCGCGCGGCAACCTCCAACACCAAGGTCGCATTTCGGAACAGCGCACGATCGCGGATCGGCGATACGAACGCATTCTGGGCGCGTTCGATGATCTCCAGGCGGATTGCCCGACGCCCCAGCCTCGCGCTCAAGAAGTCCTGGATGTCACGCACCACGGGCGCGAAGATGTTCTCAAGATTGTCGTGGTCATACGCTGGGTAGTTACGTGCGCGCCGTTCTGCCGTGGCGAAGGTCGCAAGCTCACCCGCGAACCTCAGCAACTCCTCGTACAACCGTTCGGGATGCACGCTGCCGGAACGCCGAAAATGAATCAGTACAGGAATAGTGCGGTTCAGCACTTGCAGCACCAGATAATCAACGCTCTGCAACCCGCCACCGGACGACGGGTCAACCGCGTAACGCGCGAGCTCGTCAAGTTTGGTCTCGACCCAACCAATGATGCGGTTGAGCCAGCCCTCGACGACCGGGTGTGTGGCGCAGGCCAGGATCGGCGGCACGAACTTGTCGTCGAATAGGACGTTCTTGTCTCGCACCTCCAGAATGCGTGCGATACCGAGCCCCATGTATCCAGGCTTGCTCGTCTTACGCAGTTCGAACGACAACCGCGGATAAGCGATGTCGATCTCCTCCTCAATGCGCAGTGCCGAGGTCGAGTCGATGAACGTCTCCGAAGCACGAACATAACGACTGGCGCTGTCGGCGCGATTCTCGTCCACCTCGCGGGTATTTGGCGCCGCGACCGGCATCATCAGCCAAACGATCTGGCCTGCGGCCGAGTCCGGAACTTCGATCGCTTCCGGGATTGGGTTGTCCGCAGGGATATCAAACGGCGTCCCATCGGGCATCACGCCGGCCGCACTACGGACCGCGAACTTACTCTGTTGGGTAAGATCGCTATCGATCTCCAGTTGGGCGAACCCCCACGGGTATGGGGTTGTATAGCGAACACGCTTTTCCAGCAAATGTTCGATATAGCGATCATTCTGCTGCAGATGGTGCGGCCGCAGAAACAACCCTTCTGACCAGAAAACCTTGCTGTACCAAGACATTCCTACATCCACTTAGCAATTGTCGCCGACCGTATCGTCACCGAGAGTTCACTTTGAACCGGCCTTGTCGGCGCGGTCGTAACAGTCCGAGAAATGCAGCATAAAGGTATCGATCGGCCCACTTTCGTCGCGGCCGAGATGCGCCTTCCAGCGTGTCAGGTATTCATCCCAGAGTTTGCTCTTGTTCGAGCCAAGCCAGGATTTTGCGCCGCGCTGAAGCTCGAGTTCGCGCGCCAACCGCGTGGGATCGATACTGGCGATGAGCTCCCTGACGGCGTGTTGCATCGCCATGTAGGTCTTCAGTTGATGCGTCTTGAGATCGTTGAAGCCCTGTGCAAAGGCACGCTCTATATCGAGGTAACTGCGCGTCGGAGGTCCGAACATAGTGCGCATCGCCTCTTCCGAGGTCGGCGAGAATTTCAGTGGATTGTTCTCGATGGCCTGCACGGTGGTCTGGCCGGTGCTGCGGGTCAGCTGCTTGGCTTGGCTTCGCGCCTGTAGCAGCGCCATCAAGTTATCCACAGTCATACGCAAGATGATGCCAAGCTGTTCGGCGAGTTCGGCATCGGTCTTGTTGGCAAAGAAGTTGTCCGGCAATCCAGCACCACGTGCCACAAGGCGCGCAAACTCAGTACTGCCGACTGGTGCGGCATTAGCCGGTCTCGGGTCGGCCATCTGGACCGGGCGTTGCATCTCGACGTGCGGCGGCAACGGCGGAGGCTGGGCAGCCGCTGCTCCATCATCGATCCACTCCGATGGCCTGCGCGGGGTCGGCATCGCGGGCGGCTCGGCTGGCGGCATCGGCGCGACAACCGGACCCGCTGCCCAACTCATCTCATCCTGCATGGACGACTGGTACGGAGGCACCGGGGGCGAGCGCCGAATAGGCTCTGGCGCTGGGACGCTTGCCGCCCAGTCCAGAAACTCTGGATTGACGGGCCGCGCGGCCTCACGCGGCTTTCTCAACTGTTGCGGATCGATCGGCGGAGGGACGTCACAGTCGGCCGCCCAAAGCTCCTCGTGATTCGCATGCTGCTGGACGGGGGCGACGTGCAGATGCGCCTCATGGCTTGAGGCGCGTCCGCCAGCCTCATCATCCAGTGAAACTCCGATGATGTAATGGCCGATGATCAGCCGATCGCCGTCGCGCAACCGGTGCGGCCCCCGCATGCGCTGGTCAGCACCGTTGAGAAAGGTGCCGTTGGTCGAGACGTCATGTAGCCAATAGCCGCCGTCGCGAAAGTGCACCTCGCAATGCTTTCCCGAAATCATCCGCTCCGGGTCTGGCAACGTCCAGTCGAGATGACCGTCCCGGCCAATGTCGGCGGAACGCCTGCCAGTGACCACAAAAGATACAGGACCTCCGTCGGGAAGATTCGGTTCGTTCTCGATGTGAAATCGAAGCGCCATCGCACCTCCTTAGCGCGGAGAGCGCGATTCGCCGCGTGCTAACTGAATACCATCAGCCAAGCATACCGCCATTATCCGATCCCGGGAATCACGGGGGAGCCCGCAGAGTCCGATGAGCAAGGCCGCGCGCACCGCCCGTGCGGTTTGATCCGGCTTGGCTGGGACTGGCGCAAATTCCGGAGGAACCACGCTTCCGCCGGACCTGCCGGCTGCCAGCGCCAACCATGTCACCGGCTGTTCGGGATCGTTGGCATTGCCGACCGCGAGCGCCTTGTTCCGAGATTGCTCGTCCGGCTGCCGGACCCAGGCCTCCGCTAAATTGAGCGACCTGCCATCGTTGGCGTCGAAATGATCGAACATCCGTCGCAACGAGCGGCACCCCCAGGCAACGGCAACGCGCCTGGGCAGCAGATAGGCACAGAAAGATACTGCCTGGTGCCAGTTTCCCGCGTCGGCAGCCTCCTGCAGGAAATCCAACGACGGCTTATCCGTTACGGCACGGCCGACATCGTGGCGCGCCATGGGATACGCTTGAAACAGATCCTGAACCGTACTGAACCGGACGTGACTCATTGCCGTCACAGGACCTTGGTTGGCGTGCCGTGGACAATCAGCGGACCATCGGCCAAAAGCGACATCTCGCCTTGTGCCGTCATGTTGATGAGCGGCGCGTTGACGAAGATGCCCGCCTTGGACAGAGTAATCTTGCTGGGACCGACCTGCAGAGTGATCATGCCGTTGTTGGACGTGAGCGTGATGTCTAGCTCTGCAACGACGGACTGACTGCCCTTGTCGATCTTGAGGTTATCGTTGCCGTTCTTGAGTGTAGTCTTACGGGTGTCGCCGCCGGACGCGGCTTCGCCGATGGTCAGAGTCTCGGTGTCGCGAACCGTTAGGTCGAGGTCCTTCTCGGCGCGAATCGTGATCTTCTCAGATCCTTTCTTGTCATCGAAGCTCCACTCGTTGTAGCCGCCTCCGCCCTTGGTGGAGTCCGACTTCACCCCCGAGACCGTCTTCTCGGCCGGCAGATCGTGCGGCGGTTTGTATTCGTCGTTATATACGGTGCCGATCACCAGCGGCCGGTCGGGGTCTCCTTCCAGGAATTCGACAACCACTTCCTGTCCGACGCGCGGAATGACCTGACCACCCCACTTCTTGCCCGACCAAATCTGGGCAACGCGCACCCGGCACGACCGCATCTTCTTTCGATCCCAGAAAAAGCGGACATAGATTTCGCCCAGTGACTCGACCTCGATTTCTTCGCTCGAATCGTCGTTTCTGGTCACCACCTTGGCCGTCTGGACGCCATTTATCCTTGGCTTCGGCGTTACCATTGGCGCTCGAAACGGCCGATCGCTCGGCAAAAACTCGTATTCGCCGGAATAAGCAGGCCCCGCGCCGCCTGAACCACTGCTATAGACTTCGTTCGAGAGCCGGTGGGAGGCTCGTACAACGAGATATTCGACGTTCTGCGAGTCCAGGGGATGCTTTTCAAGCTTGGTCAGCCCGCCGGGGAACAGGCAGACAGCGTGGCCGGAGCCGTAGCGTCGCCGATCCATTGCCTGCGCGGCCTGGAGCTGGATCTTCGCGTATCGTTCGCCGTCGGATTTTTCCTTGAACTTGCCGGGATAGTCGTAGATCTCCATCTCCGAGTTTTTGTAGCGCTCGGAGCCCTTGGCGTCGCTGGCCATCTGGGCGTTGGGTTTCAGGTAGTTGTAATCATTCAGCTCGATCTTCCCGGTACGAAACCGGCGTTCCGAGACCCAGTGGTCGATCTGCTGCTGGGGTTTGGCGCTCGTGTGCAGGGTATACGGAATTGTGGCGAGACCGTTGACCGGCGAGTGCGACGATTTGGAGTCCGCCAATACCAGGATATGCTCGCTGCCCTCGTGCTTGAAAAAGTAGTAGATGCCATGCTGCTCCATCAACCGGCACACAAAATCCAGGTCGCTCTCGCGATACTGAACACAATACTCGAGTGTCGGACACTCCTCGGTCAGCTTCAACTCATATTTCGCGAAGTCGTATAGCTTGAAGACCTCCTTGATGATGTCGGGCGCCTTCTTGTTCTGAAAGATCCGGCAATTGGTAGTGTGCGACAGCAGCCACAACCATGGCCTCAGTACGATCTGGTAGCTGGCATAGGTCTGCCTCGACCCGACCCACTGGGCCTCCGCTAGAATACCACTGAACTCGCGCTGTTTTCCGAATAATTTTGCGGTGAGCGTACATTGCTGGCCAATCGCACCGTCGAAGTCGAGATCGGGCTCCTCACTGAGACACTCGATATGATACTCGAACAGTTCGCTCAGACTTTCTGAGGCCGTCATTGTGACAAAAACCAGCTTGTCCTTGCCGAGAGGCGTCGTGAGCTGGCAAAGACGGTTATCTTGAGTAAGTTTGCCCATGTAAGCCTCAAACTCCCTTGTTGACCGGCCCGACCCGCTACGACGAGCAGATCAGACTGTCATGCAAAAACCACAAAATTCCGGGCTTGCGGCTGGCGATGATCAGCAAGCCCCAGATGGCTGACTCTCCCGACACCTAGTCCTAATGTATGGGATAAACGTCCACACAACCTAGTTTGTCCAGCGAAATCATCCCGCCCCCGATGTAGTCTATCCTGGAGCTTGCAGGGTTCACGCGATACTGTCATAATCGTCAAGCATGAATCGAGGCCAGCATCGATCCGCCGCCGTCACGTGCCCCACTTCAGCCAAAAATGATAGGCATCGCTTCGTTCTACTTGCTTGATCCGCCAAATGTCACGGCTCGGCGCAGCAGCCGTGATCCCGCAGACCGACGATCCCTCCCATGCTCGATGTCGAAGCTCTCACGCAGCCCATAGCCGCCGACGATCCTTGCGGGCCCGATCTCGACGCCGCTGAAGACATCCAATATCTCAATTTCTTCGCCGGTGCAGGATCGCTACTGCCGATGTCGTACTTCGATGTCGTCAACGCCAACGGACAGCGCGGACGCTTTGATCCGAATGCGGTCGATTTCGCTGGCCAGTTTGCCGCAGCGCAGCCCCTTCTAGCGCGCACCCGCGATCTGCGTCTGAATATGCTACTGGCCAAGTTCTCCATCCTGAACCGCGATCTCGACGGCTTTCTCAACTGCCTGAAGGCGAGCGGAATATTGCTGCGTGAACAGTGGGAAGCGGTGCATCCGAGGGGCGAGGACGGTGATTATGCGCTTCGCGGCGCCACGATCGAAGCAATCGATGTGTCTCCGACCGTGATCAACCCGCTTCAATTCGTTCCGCTGATCGAACACCGAAGATACGGCAGCCTCAGCTACCGTGCCTATCAGATCGCCAAGGGCGAAATTACCGCCGCGGCCGCGGACGTCGACATACCCGATCCGGCGACGATCGAGCGCATCGTGGGCGAGACGGACCTTGAGACCCTCAAGACCGCCAGCGCCCGGTGCTCCGCGGTCGCGGCTGAGATCACGGGCATCAAAGCAATTTGGCGCGAAAAGTTGGAGTCGAAGCAACCCATCAGCCTCAATAGACTGTCCGATGTCGCAAACGGCATGGCTGGCTGGCTTGCGAGCCTTGTCGCGGAGCGTGATCCGACCGCAACCGCGGCACCTCCAGAAGATCCTGATTCAGTTGATGGGCAAGGTCCGCTGGATATGGCCCCCGGCGCACTATCCTCGGCCCAGCAGGCCGCCGCGGCGCTCGCCGCCGTGGCCGACTATTTTTCCCGAATAGAGCCGTCCACCCCTGCGCTGTTGCTGGTGCGTCAGGCGCAGGCAATGGTTGGCAAGTCGTTCCTTGAGGTGATGCGGATGCTGGTACCCTCATACGTCGAAGACGCCACGATTAACATCGGGCGCGACAAGTTCTTCAAACTGCAGATCGAACGGATGGCGGATCTGGAGACCTCATCTGTGGCCGAGAACGATACTGGAGACATTACTTTCACAGTAGAAAATAGAGCGCAGGCCTTGAGTCTGCTGGGGAACGTGGCGACCTTCTTCCGAGCTTCGGAGCCGTCCAGCCCGATCCCGTTCCTGATCGATCGAGCGCGCGATCTGGCACAACGGGACTTCCTCAGTTTGCTGAATGACGTTCTTCCCGAGGGCACCCTGAAGACAATTTAACAAATCGGATTGAACCCAGCTTCGCTTGAGGTGACTAATCGAGCGTAAGGTAGCTTTGCGAATACCAGTTGACGCGTTAGTCAAACGTATCGCACAAGTTGTTTCCGGACCGTTTTCATTAAAGAGAGGGGCGATCATGGCTACGGACAGCGGCGGAAGATTCATTCGGCGAAACCGCGCGCCGCGCGTGCACATCACATACGAAGATCCCTACGACGCCGAGCGGCTGGTCGAACTACCGTTCGTCATGGGCGTCCTCTCTGACCTTTCCGGCAACAGCCCGGGCGTCGAAAAGGGGAAGGTTGACGACCGCAAGTTCCTCGAGTTCGACATGGACAATTTCGACAACCGCATGGCGGCAATCCAGCCTGGCGTAACGGCGCGCGTGGCCAATCGTCTCGGCGATGGGTCCACCGACAAGATTTCCATCAACCTGCGCTTCAATAAGATGGCCGACTTCACACCAGTCGCGATCGCTCGCCAAGTCCCCGCTACGGCCAAGCTCCTCGAGGCACGCGAACAGCTCGCCAACTTGCTGCGCTACATGGATGGCAAGGTGGCCGCTGAGGATCAATTGAAGAAGCTTCTCGCTGATCCGCAGTTGATGGCCGCGCTGCGGGAACGCACGACGAACCAGCCTACTGAACCGACAGACCAGTCTACTGAACCGGACGCTGAGAGCTAAGAGGAGAAACAGGGACCATGGCAAATGAAGCTGGTCATCAAGAGAGCATCACCCAGGTCGGGACCGTTGAGGCCGATGAATTTGCCTCCCTGCTGAAGCAAAGCTTCAAGCCGCGCACGGAACGTGCGGCGACCGAAGTTGAAAACGCAGTATCCACGCTCGTTCAAGAAGCATTGAAGGACACGAGCGTCATCAAGTCGGACGTACTCGACACCATCGAGGAGATGATCGCGCGGCTTGACCAGAAGCTGTCCGCGCAAATGAACGAGATTCTTCACGCACCCGAGTTCCAGCAGATCGAAAGTGCTTGGCGCGGCCTCAGCTATCTCGTCTTCAATTCCGAGACCGACGCCACGCTCAAAATTCGCGTGATGAACGTCTCCAAGAAAGAACTGTATCGTAACCTGCGGCTCTACCCCGATGCTCGCTGGGATCAGAGCCCGTTATTTAAGCAGATCTACGAGTACGAATTCGGCCAGTTGGGCGGCGAGCCGTTCGGCTGCCTGATCGGCGATTACTACTTCAGCCATCTCCCGACCGACGTGCAGTTGCTGCGCGATCTCAGCAAGATCGCCGGCTCCGCGCACGCGCCCTTCTTCTCTGGAGCCGAGCCCGCGCTGATGGGAATGGATTCGTGGACCGAGCTGTCGAACCCTCGCGACATCGGCAAGGTGTTCGACACCCCGGAATATGCCGCGTGGAAGGGACTACGCGACCAGGATGACTCGCGTTATCTCGGCCTGTGTATGCCTCGTGCGCTGGGCCGCCTGCCCTACGGCGCAAAATCGGAGCCCGTGGAGGAGTTCGCCTTCGAAGAGGAGACCGATGGGCACACCGGCGAAAAATATGGCTGGATCAATGCCGCCTATCCGATGGCAGTCAACATCAATCGCGCCTTCAAGGAGTTCGGCTGGTGCACTCGCATCCGCGGTGTACAGTCCGGCGGCGAGGTCATCAACCTCCCGGTGCACACGTTCCCGACTGACGACGGCGGCGTCGACCTGAAATGCCCGACCGAGATCGCCATCAGTGACCGACGTGAGCACGAACTTGCAAAATCCGGCCTCATTCCGCTGATCCATCGTAAGAACACCGACAAGGCCGCCTTCATTGGCGCGCAGTCGCTCTATAAGCCGAAGAAATACTTCGGCGAGATGGGAGTGGATGCAACCGCGTCCGACAACTTGTCGGCGCGCCTACCCTACATGTTCGCGGTTTCCCGTTTTGCGCACTATCTGAAATGCATGGTTCGCGACAAGATTGGGTCCATGAAGGAGAAGGATGAGCTGACGAGGTGGCTGCAGAGCTGGATCAACGAGTACGTTGACGCAAACCCAGCCACGTCGTCAGAAATTCAGAAAGCTCGCAAGCCGCTGGCGGCTGCTAAGGTTGAGGTCATAGCAAATGAGGAGAACCCGGGGTACTACAACGCACGCTTCTTACTTCGTCCGCACTTTCAATTGGAGGCGATGGACGTCGGCCTCAGTCTGGTTTCACGCCTGCCAGGCCCGAGCTCCTGACGCCGGTCATCGCAACCGTCAACACACAAATTTCTAGAAGGATTATAATATGGCTGTCGACATCTATCTCAACATTGATCCGATCAAAGGGGAATCAAAGGGCTCAGGCCACAAGAACGAGATCGACGTTTTGAGCTGGTCTTGGGGCGGAAACCAGCCAGGCGACTTCCACCGCGGCTCAGGCGGCGGTGTTGGCAAGAGTACCTTCCAGGATGTCCACTTCACACACTACGTCGACCAGGCCTCGCCCGATTTTTACAAGTACTTAGCGACGGGAGACACCAGCCTCAAAAAAGCGACCATTACCGTCCGCAAGGCTGGTAAAGAGCAACTCGAATACTGGAAGCTCACAATGGAAAATGTTTTAATTTCCAGCATATCGACTGGCGGATCGAGCGGCGACGAAAGGATGACCGAACACGTGAGCCTGCACTTCCAGACGTTCGAGGTGAGCTACACGCTCCAGAAGGACGATGGCGGCAAGGGTGAAACGAAGAACTTCAAATGGAACATCCCCGAAATACTGCAAGTCTAGGGCGCTCTATGCCCGCTATTTTCCCGCAAAGATGACGCACTTGCACAGCGCCGGTTGCTGACCGTGGCAACCGGCGCCAAGGGGGCGCATCCGGTCGCAGCTTTTGACCAGACCGGGTGCAGGCGGCGTCGCCTCGCTACGTGACGTTACGTCGGACACTGGTTGGCGCCTCACGAAGCTCCATACACACCGGCCGAGGTGGGGACCGCAAATGACCGTTACACCAAGGAAAGATCGGCTCTCTCCGCCGTTGATGCTTGCCTTTCGCGAGGCACATGAAGCCCGCGATGCGCAAAAGAAGCTCGATCAGCGCGATCAGTTCGGCGAGCGTGTCATCGCGGGACGGCGCAACACAGGCCGTTTTCCGATCTCGGAACCATCGCTCCGGCGCGAGGTCTCCCAGGATCTTGAAGCGCTCCTCAATACGATCTCTATCGAATCAACCCTGGACCTGACCGGCCGTGATCGCGTCCGAGCGTCAATCCTGAACTATGGCTTTCCCGATATCGCCAACCGTTCGATCGACGAGGTCACGGACGAGGAGATCAGCGATGCGTTGCTCACGACGCTGACGACCTACGAACCAAGGCTTGACCGCAAGTCCATTTGGGTCCGCCGCGACAGCTCGGTCGGCGCTGAGCAACTCAAGCTGCGCTTCATCGTCCATGCCGATATGAAGTGCGAACCGCTCGACGTGCCCGTAGAATTCATCGCCGACGTCGAACTTGACAGCGGTGATATCCATGTCGATCGACTAGCATGAATCGCGAATTCCTCGACTTTTACAATCGCGAACTGTCACTGCTGTACGAGCAGGCGGGAGATTTTGCCGAGGAGTATCCTGGCATCGCGGAGCGCCTGGGTGGCCTGATCCGCGACCGCTCGGATCCGATGATCGCAGGCCTACTGGAAGGCGCCGCGTTTCTGGCTGCCCGCGTTCAACTCAAGCTAAAGCACGAGTTTCCGGAATTCACCGCGAACCTACTCGAGCAGTTGGTTCCGAACTATCTCGCCCCTACCCCATCGGCCATGCTGGTCAAGGCGCAGCCAACCTATGCCGACCCGGCATTGCGCGACGGCAGGAGGGTCGCGCGCGGCGCCTATTTCGACGCCACCTACCGCGAGAGGGAGCGAAGTCTCGCCTGCAGATTTCGACTTTGCCGCGACATCGTGCTCTGGCCGTTTGACATCACCGGCGCCGAATATTTCACGACCGCAGGCGCGCTGCAGGCCCTTGGGATTCCGGTTGGTGGCGACGTCATAGCCGGGCTCAGGCTTTCACTTACCCATCGCACCGCGGCCCGGCTCGACGACGAACCGTCAGACGCAGAGATCCGGACCAAACCGGAAACCTGGTTCGCGGGCTGTCGCACAAGCGAACTGCCCATTTATCTGACCGGCGCCGAATCCGACGCCATAGCGCTTTACGAGCAATTGATCGCCAACTGCGTGGGCGTCTACTTCCGCCACCTCGACGACTTCGGCGATCCAGTTGTGATCCGTGCACCCAACGACTGTGTGCAGCAAGTCGGCTTCGACGAGAACGAGTCGCTGCTTCCGAACGACAACCGGATGTTTCGCGGCTCGGAGCTGTTGCGGGAATATTTCATGTTCCCACGGAAATTCCTTGGCATCAACCTGACAGGACTTCGCGCCGTGATGCCACGGCTACGCAGCAAATCGATAGACGTCGTCTTCGCGTTCGACGAACACAATTCGCGGCTCGCCGCCTCGGTGCGTCCTGAGAGCTTCAGCCTCTATACTGCGCCCGCGATCAACCTATTCGAGAAGACGAGCGATCGCATCCCAGTCAAGTCGAATACGTATGAGTACCATGTGGTGCCTGACCGCAGCCGCTATCTCGAATACGAGCCGCATCAGGTGCTCGAAGTCTACGCGCACTTTCCGGGTGAGAAGGACAAGCGGCTGGTGCGCCCGCTGTATTCGGCCGTCGTCGACCGAACCAGCGGATCGGTCGAGGGTCTTTATTTTACCGTCCGCCGACTACCTAGGCGCCGCACGGTGGAAGAGAAGACGTATGGTGCGGCCTCTGACTACACCGGGACGGACATGTTTCTGTCCCTGCTCGAGCCCAGCGAACCGAGCGGAGACAAATCCGCCGTCGAACTCAGCGTCCGGGCGCTATGCTCCAATCGGCATCTCACGGAACACCTGCCTGTCGGCCAAGGTGGTGCTGACTTCCGCCTGCTGGACGACACCTCACTTGAGCTGATGTGCGTCGCTGGTCCCACCCGGCCACGCGAGCCGGTGGTGACCCAGCTGCGCAGCCGTAGCGAAATCGCCAACACGGGCGTCGTCAGTTGGCGGCTGATCAATATGCTGAAGCTGAACTATCTTGGGCTTGTCGGGCGCGGTGGCAATAAGAGCGCCGGAGCGCTACGCGAGATGCTGACGTTGTTCGCCGACCAGTTCGACGATGCCACGGAACGCAAGATTCGCGGTGTGCGCAGTGTCGAAAGCCGACCTGTCGTGCGGCGGGTGCGCGAGCGTACCGGTAGTGGTGCGGCGCGAGGCCTGGAGATTACCGTCATGCTCGACGAGAAAGCATTCGAGGGCAGCGGCGTATTCTTGCTCGGCGCTGTATTGGAGCGCTTCTTCGCCGACTATTCGGGCTTCAACAACTTCACCCAGACGGTCATCACGACACCGGAACGCGGTGAGATCATGTGCTGGCCGGCACGCATGGGCACTCGGAGACCGTTGTGACGCTGATCGACCAGATGAAGGCCGAACCCTGGCGGTTCGACTTCTTCCATACGCTGCGCCGGCTTGAGCGGGCCAACCCGGACCGAGCGCGGATCGGCGATAGCGCCGCGCGTCGCGAGGAATTTGTCGACCTCGGCCAGACCCCTTATCTGGATTTTCCCGCCTCTAACATCAGCTCAGTCGACGACCGCGATGGCCGGCTCAGAATCCTGGTCAAATTCCTTGGTCTCCTCGGGCCGCAGGGCGCACTGCCGCTTGCCACCACCGATGAAACCGTCGGCTGGCATTTGATGCGGGATGACGCCTTCCCGCGCTTTCTCGACCTCCTCAATGGACGCTTCCTGCAACTATTCTTTCGCGCCTGGGCCGACGCGCGGCCGATCGCCCAGCATGATCGGCCGATGGAGGATCGCTTCATCGCTTATGTTGGCTCCTTTGCCGGCCTGGGTTCTGACGTTTTCATCAATCGAGACACCGTGCCTGACATGGCGAAGCTCAGCTTCGCTGGACTCGTCGCACCCAGCGCAAAGTCTGCCTCGCGGTTGACCCGCTTCCTGCAGGGGCTGTTCGACGTCAGGGTCGAGATCGACGAGTTTGTTGGCACCTGGCTCTCGTTCGACCCAGACCATTGCAGCCGGCTCGGTGGAACGAACGCCGCGCTCGGCCATGACGTCCTTGTCGGCTCACGGGTGTTTAGTGTCGAGGACAAGATCAGGATCCGAGTTTTCGTCAAGGATTTTGTCCAATACGAGCAATTCCTGCCGTCCGAAACGCGCAACTTGTCGGAGCCGCTGGCGGATGCGGTTTTTTTCTATATCGGCGATGAACTTGAGTGGGAGGTCGAGCTCGCTATTCCAGCGGGAGCGGTTGTCCCGGCAAAACTCGGACAGAGCGGACGACTTGGATGGACCAGCTGGGTCTCGCCGAACTGGATCTCGGCCGAGGAATATCGCTGTGATGCCAGATTTGACCTCAGCGAACGCTTGAGGGCCCGGCGGAGCACCGCAACCAACGCCTCGACGATTTGAACCGATGCACTGGTCCGATCGTCCTAACATCATGGAATTCGAGTCAATTTCCGCAATGAACCAGGCGTCCGCCGAGGAATTAAGCAGAAGGGGCAACCACCGTGACCGACATCAGCATTGAGACCGTAACAGGTAAACTCAACCGGGCCGGCTACGACGCCTTCATGCGGGCCCATCGTCATGCCAAGAGCGCCGGCAATCGCAATATCGAACTCGCACACTGGCTGTTTCATATCCTGCAGCAGGAACGCACGGACCTCAGCCTGTCAGTGGATCACTACAAGCTCGACCGGGCACGGCTGTTGTCAGACCTTGCTGGCACTATTAACGGCTTTCGCAAGAACGAAACGGACATGCCGAATGTCGCCAATTCGATCATCGATATCCTCGATCGCGGCTGGTACTACGCCACACTGTTCTTCGGCGAGACTCAGATCCGCACCGGTCATCTACTGGTGGCGGGGCTGAAAACGCCCGAGATCCGCCGTACGCTGAACAACCTCTCGCAGGAATTCGCCAAGGTAAATGTCGACGCACTGGCCGCGGAGCACCGCGCCGTCTGGACCGGCTCCGACGAGGAGACCATGCGTCCGATGGACGGCTCGGGATTGGTTGGCGCCGGCACCGAAGGCGCGGGCTTGGCGGGTCCCAAAGGGACGACGCCGCTCGACCGGTTCTCCCAGGATCTCACTGCCAAGGCCAAGTCGGGCCAGATGGATCCGATCCTCGGTCGGGATGAGGAAATCCGCCAACTGATCGACGTGTTGATGCGCCGGCGGCAGAACAATCCAATCCTCACCGGCGAGGCCGGTGTCGGCAAGACCGCCGTGGTTGAGGCCTTCGCCCAACGTATCGCCGCCGGCGACGTGCCGCCGCCACTGCGCAATGTAAGGCTCTGCGCCCTTGATATTGGCCTGATGCAGGCCGGCGCCTCAATGAAGGGCGAGTTCGAGCAGCGTTTGCGCTCCGTGATCGACGAGGTACAGAACTCACCCGTTCCCATCATTCTCTTCATCGATGAAGCTCACACACTGATCGGCGCGGGCGGTGCCGCCGGTACCGGTGATGCGGCCAATCTCCTGAAACCTTCCCTCGCCCGTGGCACCCTGCGTACGATCGCTGCCACCACTTGGTCGGAGTATCGCCAGTACATCGAGAAGGACCCCGCGCTCACACGACGCTTCCAGCCAATCCAAATCGATGAACCCGATGTCGAGACCTGCTGCATCATGCTGCGCGGTCTCGTTGGTCCAATGGAAAAACACCACGGTGTTCGCATTTCGGACGCAGCGATTGTTACCGCAGTCAAGCTGTCGCACCGCTATATTCCCTCTCGTCAGTTACCGGACAAGGCCGTCAGCCTGCTCGACACCGCGTCCGCGCGCGTGGCCGTCAGCCAGAGCACGACGCCAGGCTTGATCGAGGACACCCGTGCTGCGATCACCGCCCGTGAGGCAGAGAAATCGGCACTGGTCAACGACAGCGAGCTGGGCAACAAAGATGACGAGCGCATTATTGCGATCGACGCGAATATCGCGACACTGAAGGAAAAGCTGACAAGCCTCGAAGCCGATTGGGCCACGGAGCAGGAACTCGTCAAGGACATCCGCAGCATTCGCGAGATCCTGTCGGAACCAAAGCAAGACGACGATCCGGATGCCAAGCGCGCTGAGTTGCGCGGCAAGTTCGAGACGCTGGAGAGTATCAATCCGGAAAAACGGATGGTCTATGCCCATGTGGACCACCAGTCGGTAGCGTCCGTAGTGTCCGACTGGACCGGCATCCCAGTCGGCCGAATGGTGCGAGACGAGATCGAAACCGTGCTGAAGCTGCCGGAGATTCTCAACCGCCGCGTGATCGGCCAGTCTCATGGGCTGACAATGATCTCCAAGAGAATCGAGACAAGCCGCGCCAATCTAGACAATCCATCGAAGCCGATCGGCGTGTTCATGCTGGCCGGGCCGTCCGGCGTTGGAAAAACCGAAACGGCCCTGGCGCTCGCCGAAACCCTCTACGGCGGCGAGCAGAACATGATCACGATCAACATGTCGGAGTTTCAGGAAGCGCACACTGTTTCGACCTTGAAGGGGGCACCTCCCGGCTATGTCGGCTATGGCGAAGGTGGTCGTCTTACCGAGGCGGTACGGCGCAAGCCTTACAGTGTTATCCTGCTCGACGAGGTGGAGAAGGCCCATCCTGACGTCCACGAGATCTTCTTCCAAGTGTTCGACAAGGGAACCATGGAGGACGGTACCGGGCGACGGATCGACTTCAAGAACACCTTGATCATTTTGACGACCAACGTCGGCACCGATCTGATCATGAGCCTGTCGCGTGATCCAAAGTATCGTGACGAGCCCGAAGAGCTCGCCAATATGCTGAGGCCGGAATTGCTGAAGGTATTTCCGGCGGCGCTGCTCGGACGTATCGTGTCAATTCCCTACTTCCCACTATCGGACGAGATGCTCGGCGGGATAGTCCGGCTGCAACTCGATCGGATCGGACGGCGCTTCCGCGACAATCACAATGCGGCCTTCAACTACGACGATGCCGTCGTTGAGCACATTGTGTCACGTTGTAACGATCCGGATTCGGGCGCGCGCATGATTGACAATATTATTACAAACACGCTGCTGCCGGAGCTGTCGCGCGAATTCCTCCGCAAATCGCTCGCTAAGGAGGAAGTCAGGCAGACACGGGTCTCGATCACAAACGAAGCGTTCGCCTATTCGTGGGACTAGGGACGATGAACATTCAAACCCAGCATCGCCAACCGACTACGGGTTCCACACCCTACGACGAGGTCTTCTACCCTGGTCAGCCCTATGAGCTCACCCACCCGAACCATCTCGCGACGATTGCTACGGTTTACGGCATGCAACCAGCTCGAGTCGAGCGCTGCCGGGTGCTGGAGCTCGGCTGCGGCGTTGGCGGCAATCTGTTGCCGATGGCCTTTCAATATCCGAGCAGCGAATTCGTCGGTGTCGACCTGAGCGGCTCGACGATCGGGCGCGGCCGGCAAAATATTGCTGCATTGGGCCTCAACAACATCAGCCTCCTGCATTGCGACATCATAAATCTCGATGCAAGTTTCGGGCAGTTCGACTACATCATCGCCCACGGCGTATATTCATGGGTGCCACCAGAGGTGCGAGAGAAGATGATGACGATCTTCAAGCACAATTTGGCGCCGCACGGGGTTTGCTACGTCAGCTACAACGCACACCCGTTCTCGCATCTTCGCAACATGGTCCGCGACATGATGCTGTATCACACTCGCGCTATCACCGACATGAAGAAGAAAGCGGGTCAGGCCCGCGCGATCATGAAGTTCCTGAGCGAGGGCTCAAAGGCAAACTCCGTACACGGTGCGGTCATGCGCGATCAATACAACCGCGTTCTCAATGCCCCCGACGAGCTGTTGATTCACGACGATCTCGACCAGGGGGCTACGGCCTTCTTGCTGCACCAGGTCGTCGAGGACGCAGGCCGCCATGGCCTGCAGTATCTGAGCGACGCCAATTTCTCACGACGCCATCTCGCGGGCTATACCGAAGAAGTCCGCGGCGCGCTGCAACGCTTCCCGGAAAGCGAATTCATGGCGCGCGATCAGTATCAAGACTTTATCGACGGTTACGGCTTCCGATCTACCCTGCTCTGCCATGACGACATTTCGCTTCGCCGCAAAATCGGTCTCGACTTCATCACTCGGTTTCACCTACTGAGCACCTCCGATCCGGTTCATTCCGATGCCTGCGTGACCGACGATTCCGCCGTGGAATTTAAGACCCAGAACGGCAGCACGATCAAGGTAACCAAACCGATCCTGAAGGCCGCGCACCTGTGTCTCGGCCGGGCTTGGCCACGAGCGCTGTCATTCACCGAACTGCTCGATGGCGCCCGAGCACTATTGGAAGGCCGGCAGGACGATGATGACCAACAGGCTCTGACGGGGACGATGTGCATTCTGGCATTCAGCGGTGAGATCTCCTTCCTGCTATCACCACCCATTGTCATGAAAGAAGTTACTGAACGACCGCAGGCGAGCCTGCTCGCCCGGCTACAAGCTCAAACAGGCCTCGTTGTCACCAGCCCCCTCCACGAAATGGAACGGTTGGAAGACGATCAAACCCAGCATTTGCTGCAGTTGCTCGACGGCACTCGGACCATCGATCAGATCACTGCCGAAATGACGGAGAGATTTGGCCCGACCATTCAGATAGAACAAAAAAATAGTAGCGGGAAGCTTGCCGAGCCGTTGTTGCTGTCGACCCAAGAGAGCGTTGAACGCTCGCTTGCGATGGTCGCTAGGCTGGGCTTGTTAGTCGCCTGACGCTACTCCCGCAAGTGTTGGGCACTACGAGCGTCGCCCTTTGTTGAGGACTCGGGCCGGAATGAAAGCAAGCAGGGCGGCGGCCCCAAGCATCATCAAGACAGCGACAAGGATAATCCCCGCAAAAATGCTCCCGGTTGCCTGCGTGACCCATCCCACGACGGCGGAACCGCCAAAGCCCCCGAGGCCAGCGCCGACGCTGCTGACCAGCGCGATACCCGCCGCAGCGGACGGACCGGAGAGATAGGTGGGAGGAATCGTCCAGAAGACCGATATGGCACCATAGACGCCAGCTGACACAATTGAGAGCATTGCGATAGTCGAAACCATTCCCATACTCGGAAGGCCGAGTGCAAGGAAAGCCATTGCAGCCGCCACCGTCGGAACGACAACATGCCACCGTCGTTCCAGGTAGTGATCCGAACTCCGTCCCATGAGCACCATTCCGACACCAGCGGTCGCATAGGGAATCATTGCCAGCATTCCTACAGTCTTCAGATCCTGCACACCCGCAGCTCTTATCATCGTCGGAATCCATAGCGAAATAACCGCCGACGCAGCGCCAATTGTGGCGTAGATGAGCGAGACGATGTAGACGCGCGGATCCCGAAATGCATCCGCGAACCTGGGTTTCCGGACTTGAGCCGCCTGCCGTTCCAGATCGAGATCAGCACGCAACAACTCCTTCTCCTCAGAGGTGAGCCAGCTCGCCTTCTCGGGACGATCATCGAGCACAAACAATGCCATGAAACCGAGCGCGACAGCAGGAACGGCCTCGATGATAAACAAAGCCTGCCAACCCTTGAGTCCAAACATTCCGGCAGCAGCCGTCATGATCCAACCGGAAACGAGGCTACCCAACATTCCGGCAACCACAAGGGCCAGGATCAGCAATGATGTGATACGGGCGCGCCGGGGAGCCGGAAACCAGTACGTCAGATACAGGACGACGCCCGGAAAGAACCCTGCTTCCGCAACCCCGAGGAAGAACCGCGCCAAATACAGTTCCAGGGGATTAGAAACAAAACTCATCAACCCCGACACGATGCCCCAGAGGACCATGATCCGCACCAGCGTCGCCCGGATCCCCATTTTTTGCAGATAGAAATTACTGGGGATCTCGAACAGCACGTAGCCAATGAAGAACAGGCCCGCGCCGAGGCCGTAAGCGGCTTCCGAAATCCCGATGTCTTTCGTGAACTGAAGTTTCGCGAAGCCGATATTGGCTCGATCAATGTAGTTGACGACGTAACAGACGAACAGGAACGGCAACAGCCGCCAAGCGATCTTTCTATAGATACGATTCAGATCGTCTCCAGCCGTCGCTGAAGACGTGAGTGATTGACTCGTCACGATTTCCATTTGGTCGCCCCGCTCCCGTCTCGATATTCTTGCTATCAAACACTGTGCACAGGCGATGCGTGGGCAAACCTACGCAAGCTTGCTCAGACGCGCTCCAGCGCACGCGATGGCACCCGCACCGGAAAGTCGAGCAACATCTGAGCAAAAGATTTTCCGAGGGGATCGGAACGAAGGCTTGATACGCCGCCGCCCCCCAGCGCACCGTGGAGAACGAAGTTCAGGGCAAGCAGTCCCGGAACCTCATAACGATCCACCCCGCCCTCAACCAGATGCGAGAAATACTGCCTTACGGCCTCTGGCGTGAGCTGATGGCGAAGATAGGGAAGCCATTTCGCGTCACGCGCAATCACGGCTATGTTTTCGTCATCTCCCTTGTCGCCACTTCGGGCGACCGCGACCCGGACAAGTGGCACCTCGATCGCATCGTCCGGCGCCTGTACTATCGGCCCGGCGGATGCTGGCGTCGTTGGCAGCGGGGTATTCCCCTCCTCTGGTCGGGGGAGGATTTCGTCGTCGCCCGAGGGCCTGGAAAGAACGAGTGGAGCCTCGCTCTTGTCCACGACAAACGGCAGGACGCGGATCAGCGACTGGATATCAATACGACCCGAAAACGTGCTGCGCGTCCCGGCCGCCATTGAGGTGCCGGCCGACGAGCATTCCTTCTGCAAAAAACGTAGCGCCTTGGCCTGCGCGTGTCGCGCGGCAATCCGCAACACGACTTCCCGCGTCGGCAGCGCTTGGGACTGCGGACCGTATTGGCTCTCACACCCCAACAACTCGACATGCGTCGCCGAATAATCGCCAAAACCGGCGCTGGCCATCACTCGACGGGTTCGCTTCAGGAGCGCCTCGGCGGTACGACGGGCCTTTGCCGGCGCATCGATGCCGCGGATCGCCATCATCAGCTGGATCTGGAATCCATCCTGCCAGGTGGCGTTGCCCTTGTAGTCCCGTGTCGGCGGCAAACCGCGCATACCCGAAATCTTGACCGCCTCACCAACACGCCCATCCACCCACCCGACGCACACATGGCTGAGATCGCAGATAACGTCAGGCATCACATAGCGGGTGGGATCACCGACTTCGTAGAGCAGTTGCTCGGCTGCAGCCAGCGGATCGATCAACCCGCCAGTATCCGCCGGCTTGGACAGAATACAGCTTCCGTCATTCGCCAGATCGATGACGGGATAGCCGATATTATCCCAATCGCTGACGCGCTCCCAATCCGTGAACAGCCCGCCGGTGGCTTGCGCGCCGCATTCGATGAGGTGGCCCGCGATTGTCGCACCGGCCAATCGATCCCAGTCGCGCCACGACCAGCCGAACGCGTGGACGGCTGCGCCGAGGACACATGCGCTATCCACGGCGCGCCCGGTGATCACGATGTCTGCGCCCGCCGCCAGCGCGTCCGCTACGCCGCGCGCCCCGACATAGGCATTCATTGACAAGAGTGAGCCTGGGATGGGTTCGTCCGAACCCAGGCGACGGATCGTGTGCAATCTCCCCTCATTCCAGGCCGGAAGAAGATCATCGCCGCTGACGACCGCGATTTTCGGATGTAGATTTGCCTGTTCCGCAACACGCTGGATCGCCTCCCGACAGGCAGCAGGATTAAGCCCACCCGCATTGGCAATGACACGTACGCCCTTGCGCAAAATGTCTGCCAAGTGAGGCGCAATCACATCAGTCACAAAATCAACGGCATATCCCAGATCCGGATTCTTGGTCTTCGCGCGGGCGAGGATGGCCATGGTGGTTTCAGCCAGATAGTCGTAGACCAGATACTCCAGCCCCTCCACGTGAAGCAGTTGTGGCGTCGCAATCGCGGAATCGCCCCAGAAACCGCTTGCTCCGCCGATCCGGATGGAGCGCTTGCTCGTGTCAGCCATGATTATTCCCTGCGCTTTCCTCGCTAGCGGCCGCAACTCGAGCAAGCACCTGCCCGACCCGCGTCTGATCACCTACCTTGACATCGATCTCTTCGATCGTTCCGTCCGCCCCCGCACACAACCTATGCTCCATCTTCATCGCTTCGATCACGACCAGAACTTCACCAGTTCGCACCTGCGCCCCCAGCTGCGCGGTCACGCTGACAACGCGACCCGAGAGAGGCGCGACGACAGCTCCGTTGGAGGCCCGCGCACGTCGCGCCAGCGGATTCGGACGAATGAGATTCCACGATCGGCCAACCGCACTTGCGAAAATCGTCTCGCCGGCATCGACGATGCCAACCCGATGTAACCGTCCGCTGATCTCACAGCGAATTACACGTTGGGGAGGATCTTCTTCGCTTACATGCAAATGCCTCACTGCAACGGCACGAACGTCGCGGTCCTGCATAAGCGTGACCATAACCGCTGATCCGTCCTGGCGAATTCGCGCATCGACGGATTTCTCGCCAATTGCGACGGAGACGTTGGTCGACGTCTGACCCAGCAAGCCGCTTCGCGACGAAGGCGCATAGGCGCCCGCCAGAACTGCCGCCAGTGTTTCGGGCGAGATCGGCAGGACCGACGGATGTGCAAAATGTTCTGCGATAAATCCGGTATGCGTTCCGCTCGACCTGAACTCGGGATGGCGCAGACAATCGATCAGGAACGACTGGTTGCACGGCGTCCCCAAAAGGACAGTTCGCTCAAGCGCGCCCGCGAGCTTACGGATTGCTTCAGCCCGATTGTCGCCATGTGCCACAATCTTCGCTACCATGGAATCGTAGTAGGGACTGATGTCGCCTCCCGACCGCAGACAATGGTCGACGCGCACGTCGCACTCGCGATCTGGCGGAATCCATGCCAAGACCGGGCCGGACTGCGGGAGAAAACCGGCTTCCGGGGACTCCGCGCATAACCGCACCTCGATCGCGTGCCCCCGGAACGAAATACGGCTTTGATCAAAGCCCAGCGGCTCGCCCGCCGCGACCCGGAATTGCCACTCGACCAAGTCGAGGCCCGTCACCATCTCCGTCACCGCGTGCTCGACTTGCAGGCGGGTGTTCATTTCCATGAAGTAATAGCGACCGTGGTCGTCCAGCAGAAACTCGATCGTTCCGGCCCCGATATAACCAATCGCCCGCGCGGCCGTGATGGCAGTCTCGGCCATGCGTGCGCGCAACCCGGCATCAACTGCCGGCGATGGCGTCTCTTCAATCACCTTCTGGTGGCGCCGCTGGACCGAACAATCACGCTCGCCCAGATGCACGACGTTTCCATGCGAATCCGCAAGCACTTGAATTTCAATATGGCGCGGGCGCACGATCGCGCGCTCGAGCAGCAGTTCACCGGATCCGAAAGCCGCCTGGGCTTCCGATCGAGCCGAGGCCAACGCAATCTTGAGCTCGGCTTCCGAATTGGCGAGCCGCATGCCCCGCCCTCCGCCGCCCGCGGCAGCCTTGACCATCATCGGATAGCCGATTGATCTCGCGGCCTCGAGAAACTCTTTCTCTTTCGCATCCGCTCCGCGAAAGCCGGGAACGACGGGAACGCCCGCCTTCTCCATGATGTCCTTCGCCCGCGCCTTGTTGCCCATTGCGTCGATGGCTGCCGACGAGGGGCCGACGAAAACGATACCTTCGGCCTCAACGCGAGCGGCGAAAGCGGCATTCTCAGAAAGAAATCCATAACCTGGATGAATGGCCTCGGCGCCGCTACGCTTGGCCGCGGCCAGGATTGCATCGATATTCAGATAGGAATCGCGCGGCGACGCGGGGCCTATGCAGAGTGCGTCATCCGCAAGCCGCACGTAGGGCATCTCCCGATCAGCCTCGGAATAGACCACCACTGTGCGTAATCCTATCCCCCGCGCGGTTCGCAACACGCGCATCGCGATCTCGCCGCGATTGGCAATGAGGACCGAGTCAAAGGCCCTGACGAGCTTGGTCATGACGCTTCGCCTTTGGAGGCGACGGGCAAGAGACCAGCGACCTCGTCGGTAGCAACCTGGCGTACCCAGGACGCCAAGCGCTTTTCGCGAAACGACACGATTCCCTCACCACCCTCGTCCCGCATACACTCAGAGAAACATCGCGAGGCTTCGTCGAGCCACGCCGAGCGCCGGACACGAGCGTCCTCGTCACGCATGAGGCGCTTGAACCGACGATTGGCCCGCGGGCCACATCGTCCGATCTCGGACAAGGCTCGGGCAAGGCACGCGTTAACATCGTCCTGCGTCTCCGCAACGACGTCGGCGACGCCCAAAGCGAGCGCTTTTCGACCATCAAAGCGCTGACCCGACAGCGTCAGACGCGACGTCGTTGAGCGTCCGAGTCGATCGACGACAAACGGCGCGATCTGGGCTGGTACGATGCCAAGCGTCGTCTCTGACAACGCAAACTTCGCATCCGCGGCGACGATGACAAAATCGCAGCAACAGGCAAGCCCGAGGCCGCCGCCAATCGCAGCCCCCTCCACCACCGCGACCGTAGGGACGTCGAGGGTCGAAAAGCGTTCAAGGAACGCGCCAAACTCCCGATTACGATCAGCGATTGGATCCTGATCGGCGCCCGCCGCCGCGAGGCGCTGCGAAAAATTTCCGATATTGCCGCCAGCGGAGAACATGTGGCCGGCACCACGCAGCACAATCGCCCGCGCAATATCGTCGGCGCTCGCCGCGGCTACCGCCGCGTCGATTGCCTTGACCATCTCCGGCGAGAGTGCATTTCTGGATTCCGGCGCATCAAGAACAAGAAAGTGAAACCCGTCCAGGCGGTGATGATGAACCAATTCACTCATGTTTCTGCCCCAACCCGGCGCATCACTTGCGCGCCATCAATCCCATCTGCTTGGCGATGACTTGAAGCATGATCTCGTCGGCACCACCGCCGATGGATCCCAACCGGAAATCCCGGTAGGCACGCGACACTTGATTGTCCCAGGTGTAGCCCATGCCTCCTTGAAACTGCATGCACCAGTCGGCAACTTCCCGCGACAACCGGCCGGCCTTGAGCTTGGCCATCGAAGCGAGCTCGGTCACTTCCTTCCCCTCGATGTAAGCCTGGGTTGCCATATAGGTCAGCGCGCGCAACGCCTCGATTTCGGTCTTGAGTTCTGCGAGCTTGAACTGGATGAATTGGTTGTCCAGCAGCGGCTTCCCGAATGCCTTTCGTTCACGTAGATACTCCACCGTCTGGTCGATCAGACCGATGATCGCGAGCCGACGCGCCGCAGCATGAAGCCGCTCCTCCTGGAACTGACGCATTTGATAAATGAAACCCATGCCCTCCTCACCGATCCGGTTGCGTTGGGGGACGCGGACTTCATCGAAGAAGATCTGCGCTGTGTCCGACGACCACATGCCGAACTTCTTGATCTTCTGCATCTCGATCCCAGGACGGCGTTTGCCGTTCTCCTTCAAGGGAACGATGACGAGCGACTTGTTCTTGTGTCCGCTGCCCTCGGAGGTATTGCAAAGCAGGCAGACCCAGTCAGCCTGCAGCGCATTTGTGATCCACATCTTACTGCCGGAAATGACGTAGTCGTCGCCGTCCTTGCGCGCGGTGGTCTTGATTGACGCGACGTCAGAGCCAGCGCCGCTCTCCGATACACCGATTGAGACCACTACGTCGCCGGCGATGGCCGGCGCCAGATACTCATGACAAAGTTCATCGGAACCAAACGCTGCGAGTGCCGGTGTCGCCATGTCGCATTGCACGCCGATCGCCATGCCGACGCCCTGCGCCTTCATGTATCCAAGCGCTTCGCCGACAGCGACGGAATACGAAAAATCGAGTCCCAGGCCGCCAAATTTCTCCGGTTTTGTAACTCCGAGAAGACCGAGGTTTCCGAGCTTCTTGAACAGGGCATGCGCTGGAAATGTCTCCGCAGCCTCCCATTCCTCAACATAGAGATCGATTTCCTGCGCAACAAAGCGACGGACTGTCTCCATCATCTGCAGGTGGTGGGCCGTATAGAGCATGTGACAAATCCTTTCGATGATCTCATAAGCGATCAGAAACGCGCCACTCCAAACTGAACGGGACGCAGACGCGCCGCGTCCGCCTCGCGACAAATGGACAAAACCGCGGAAAGAACGGCGCGGGTATCGCGCGGATCAATCACGCCATCGTCGAGCAGAAGCCCGCTGGTGATGAACGCGCTGGCCTGCCGCTCGAAATTGGCGATGATTTCCTCCTTTTGGGCCGCAAGCCGGGCTTCGTCGACGGATCTTCCCCTGCGTGCGGCCTGCGCACGTGCGACAATGTCGAGCGTTGTCGCAGCCTGCGTTCCGCCCATGACGGCGGTGAGCGCGTTCGGCCACGAAAAGCAGAATCTTGGCCGAAACCCGCGGCCGCACATTCCATAATTTCCGGCACCATACGAAGCGCCGCAGTAGATCGTGATCTGCGGGATCGCCGCGTTGGCGATCGCCTGAATGAGCTTCGAGCCATGCTTGATCATGCCCGCCTCTTCCGAGGCGCGACCGACGATAAAGCCCGTGGTGTTCTGCAGGTATACGATCGCCGTGCCTGACTGCGAGCAGAGCTGAATGAACTGCGCAGCCTTGGTCGATCCTTGGGGATCCAACGGGCCGTTGTTGGTAATGAACGCCACGCTCCAGCCATCCAAGAATGCCCGCCCGCACACAGTTGCCGACCCGTAGTCGGGTTTGAATTCGAGGAATCTCGATCCATCAACAAGGCGTGCAATGATTTCGCGCATATCGACCGGCGTGCGTGTCTCGACCGGCATGATCGCGAGCAGGTCGTCGACGGGATAGGCTGGTGGCTCACAATCCTTCGCCGCATCCGGGCGCGCCCATTCGATCGATGCCATCACTTCTCGCGCGATTGCGATCGCCTGGGCATCGTCTTCGGCCACGTATTCCGCGAGCCCGGAGAGAGTCGCGTGCATCTGGGCGCCGCCGAGTTCTTCTTCCGTCGCGACCTCGCCCGTTGCTGCCTTCAGCAACGGGGGGCCAGCGAGGAAGGCACGAGCCTGCTTCTCAACCATGATGACGTAGTCGGACAGACCGGGGAGATAGGCTCCTCCGGCCGTGGACGAGCCATGGACTACGGTAATGATCGGCAACCCCGCCGCCGATATTCTTGCGAGATTGTAGAATATGCCTCCACCCCGCACGAACTTGTCGACGCGATACTTGCGCAGATTGGCTCCCGCACTCTCGACCAGCATCACCAGCGGCAGACGATTTTCGAGCGCGATCTCCTGGCAGCGCATCAGCTTCTGATTGCCGAGTTCGGTCAACGCACCGGCATCAATGCCAGAGTCGTTGACGATAACCATGCAGCGCGACCCACTGACGAACCCGATGCCCGCAATCTGGCTGCCACCCGGGATCGAGGTATCCGGATTCGGATCGTCGGTGCAGTATCCAGCCATGTTTGCCACCGGCAGGAACGGCATGCCCGGATCAAGCAGGCGGGCAAGCCGCTCCCGTGGCAACAGTGCTTTTCTCTTTGCGAACGCATCGGCAGCGCGGGCTGATGTCTCGGCCGCACGCGTTTCGAGATCGCGTAGTCGCGAGACAGTCGATTGCATGGCCACGCGCCGGCTGGCGGCCGCCTCGTCCGAAAAGTCGATCTTCGACTGGATCTGGAGCATCTACCCAAGCCCCGTTTGCGTCTAGTCCGGCAGACCGAGAACGGCCTTCGCCAGAATGTTGCGTTGGATCTCGTTTGAACCGCCATAGATGCACGCCGCCGAGGCATTGAAGAGCGGCGCAAGTAGATCCATGTTGGTATTGCCGACGCGTGCGGGCTCCAGCAGTGCACCATCCGCGCCACCGCTTTCGGCCAACAGCAGACCGATTTTCTGATAGGTCTCAGTGGCCCATACCTTCAGCAGCGACACCGATGGCGGCAACGGCTTGCCCTGCTTCACGATATCAACGAAGCCCCGGTAAGCAGCGCCAAGGTCCAGGACATCAAGCTGTAACGCTGTGTATCTCGCGGCAAATTCCTCATCCGCGAATAGTCCTCTTTGTTCCGCCAGCTTGCGAAGTTGTACCAGCGCATATTGCGACTGTTTCGGACTGCCGAGGAATATCCGCTCGAAGCCCAGGAGAGCCTTGGCTATTTCCCACCCCTGGTTGAGCTTGCCGACGAGATTTTCCTTGGGAACGCGGACGTTGCTGAAGAAGACTTCGCAAAACTCCTCGTGTCCGGCCATGTCGCGGATGGGCCGTATCGTAATGCCCGGGGTTTTCAGGTCGCAGAGCAGGAAACTGATGCCCGCCTGTTTGCGCACGGACTTGTCTGTCCGCACCAGCAGGAAGATGTGCGTCGCATCCTGAGCCAATGTCGTCCAGATCTTTTGGCCGTTGACAACGAAAGCGTCGCCATCATCGACTGCCTCTGTCCGCAGACTCGCGAGGTCTGAACCGGAGCCTGGCTCCGAATAGCCTTGGCACCAGATATTCTCGCCCGATCGGGTCTTCGGCAGAAAACGTTGACACTGCTCGGCGGTCCCGTAGCGCATCAGCACCGGGCCAACCATCACAATGCCCTGGTCGGGAGCTCGTGCGACCCCGAAATTCTCCAACTCCTCAATGTAGGCAATGAGCTTGTTCGGCGGCAGCCCCATCCCGCCGTGCTCCTTTGGCCACGATGGAGCGATCCACCCCTTTTCATACACAAGGCGCCACCAGTCGGCGATTTCCGGCCAGTGCACGCGTCGAGGCATGTAGCGCAGATGGGCGGGATAATTCTTCTTAAGAAATGATCGGACTTCCGCGCGGAACTGCACTTCAGACATCGCGTCCAAATTGCCATCGCCGACTTCGGCAACGTCGCTCCCGCCCTGCGAAGATTGCTCAGCGCCGGTTGGCTCCCGCAACAGATAGGACGCACACGCGCGGTGCGACGCGGAGATGCCTCCCAACCGCGGCAGAAGCGTCATTACCCGCTTGAAGTAGAGCCCAACATCGCATTCGTCGGTGATACCAATCGCGCCGTGAAGTTGGACCGCGGCGCGCACCGCATGGAGTGCTGCGGACGCGCAGCGTGCCTTGGAACGATTTGCACCGAAGCACGCATGTTCCGAAGGCAAGCCGGATGTCGAGACCTCGCGCAAAGCCTCAAGCAACGTCGCCTGGGCGATTTCGAGCTGAATGAATGTGTCGACGCAACGATGCTGAAGCGCCTGGAATGATCCAATTGGCCGGCCAAACTGATTGCGTATCTTGAGATATTCGATCGTTACATTCAGTGCGGCGCACCCTGCACCCAGCAATTCTGCAGATGTCATCAGCCTTCCGACCGTGATGGCCCGCGCGAGAGCGTCATTCACTTGCTTGCCTGAAAGCAAAACCTGCGCGCGCGACACCGCCGCCTGCTCGAACCGAACTGTTGACAGCGAACGACCATCGGCAGCCACCTTGAGATCGCAGCTTGTTCCGGCCACCGTTGAGGGCATCCAGAGCAACGCCAGGTCACCATCGAGATGCGCCAGCACTATCCAACCATCGACTGGTTGGCCTGGCCACACGTGCTCACGTCGGCCGTTTATCGTCCATGGATGGTTTCCTTTCGCGTTCGGCTGCACCGTCAATGCCGCGCCCGCTTCGACGCTGTCATCGATCGCCAGCGCTGCGATACACTCTCCGGAAATGACTTGAGATGCGAGCTGGACCGCCGCCTCGCTTGAACACGCGCTCAGCGCCGCGATCACCATGCTCGCTGCCGTAAAGGGCTCCGGCGCCAGGTGATACCCCATACGTTCGGCCATCAGAGTGGCTACGCGCAGCCCGTCGCACTCCTCCAAGCCGAGCCCACCACGCGTTTCGGCAGCAAGGACGCCGAGCCAACCCATGCCTGCCATCTCAATCCAATCACTGCGATCGAACTCATCGCCGGCGGCTTCGCCGGGCCAACGGCGCAGGTGCCGGACCGACGCTCGCCGAGATGATGCAGACAGGAAGGATTCAACCGCTTCGAGGATTGGCCCCTCGACATCGGCGATGTCGTTGGCCAACGTCGTATCATCATAAGACATCAGGAACCTCTAAATTATAGGTTGAGAGCCCAACTCACCGATCTCGTTTAGGATGCAGCCGTCCCCTCAGCACGTCGTCGGAGCCTTCGCTCTCCTTCGACTTCTCGATCTTGATCACCTCCGCGCCAAGATCGGCCAGGATTTGTGTTGCCCACGGCTCCGCCACCACGCGCGTCCGGTCCAGGACATGGATATCGGATAGCATTGCCAAATGAACTTCCCCCAAATGGTACGTCGGTCTTCTTTTGCGGCCGGTACGTATTTGCGATGCAGTTTTGAAGCTGCCTCCACGGCGTGCGCGGGCAGCGCATGTGTTCATCCCCCTCCCGCGGAGGAGACCCTGCGATGCGCGGCCGCCTCGAGGGGTGAGAGGCCACGAGCCAAAGATGGCTCGCCGATGGACGCGGCGGGGGCACCGAGAGCCGCCCC
>JGI24705J35276_12238668_pt1 | contig 34275 bp, 45 predicted proteins | sample TergutNt197P4_FD_35276 | JGI IMG/M metagenome (IMG submission 35276) | reverse complement strand
CTGCCCGCGCAGAACACCGTCAACATCGCCCTGGCCCTGGTGACGCTTGGGCTGGGAATCGCCATCGTCTGGCTTGGTCAGGCAGCCTCTCCCGACCCCATCCATGACCTGTTGTTTGGCAAGGGGCCCTTGGCGGTTCCCCCCTGGCTCCTGGTCGGTTTTTTCATCTGCGCGCTGGCCTTGGGCGTGGTCGTTACGCTGCCGATTGGCGGTGCCGACATGCCGGTGGTCATCTCGTTGTTCAACGCGTTTACCGGGCTGGCGGTCGGCTTTGAAGGCTACGTCATGGGAAATCCGGCGCTGATCATTGCCGGTATCGTCGTCGGCGCAGCCGGTACGCTGCTCACGCAGTTGATGGCCAAGGCGATGAACCGCCCAATCACCAATATCCTGTTCCAGCCGATCAGCGGCGAAGCGCAGGCGAGCGGCACGGTCAATGGCACAATGAAAGAAGTATCCGCGCTCGACGCGGCGGCGATGATGCACTACGCCAACAAAGTCATCATCATTCCCGGTTACGGCATGGCCGTAGCAGGCGCGCAGCATAAAGTCAGGGAGATGACCGAGTGGCTTGAAAACGCCGGGGTCGATGTCAGATTTGCCATTCACCCGGTTGCCGGACGGATGCCGGGACATATGAACGTATTGCTGGCCGAGGCAGGCGTGTCTTACGACAAGATTTTCGATCTGGAAGAAATCAATTCCGATTTCAACCAGGCCGATGTCGCGCTGGTCATCGGCGCCAACGACGTAGTCAACCCCGTGGCGCGAACCGACAAGACCAGCCCGATCTACGGCATGCCGATCTTGAATGCCGATTACGCATCCCAGGTCATCGTCGTCAAACGCGGCCAGGGCGCGGGCTACTCCGGTATCGAAAACGCCCTGTTCTATATGGATAATTGCCGCATGCTGTACGGCAGCGCGCAAAAAGTCATCGCCGACGTAATCCAGAATCTCAAGACGATGGAATGAGCGGGGCGTCGGTTGAAAATAAGCCCCTCTCCCCTCGTGGGAGAGGGTGCCCCGAAGGGGCGGGAGAGGGGGATGCTAGGGAGAGGGCAAGTCTCGATGAAACGGACTGAGATATTTGAAGGGGAATACACTTGATAAGTGGGATGATCCGGGATGATACGGGAAGAATCAGGACGGTGCTGTAAAAACGACTTGCAGATAGTGCAAATAAAAAACCGGCGCTATCGGGTCATAGAAAACAGATCTCCATTACCACGTTCCATCGCTACAACAGGATAAGCATCCCATGTGCGGCCTTGGAAGAAGCGGCCATTTGCCTTCTTGTTGCGCTTTACCCCGTCGACGATCCAGGAACTTGTCCGGTACGGCCTCGTGGAATAGGTCGCTCATGCTGTTGACGAAAAACATGGTCGGCTTCTTGCATGCCAGCGGTTTTTCGAGCCGATCCGGATGCAGGGTGAGCCTGAACTCGTTCTCGTAGCCAGGAGCGCCCATCGCATGCAAGCGCCGCGCCATCACTTCGGCGTAACAGTGCTTGCAGCCTGGGGAGATCTTGGTACAGCCCGTGGCGGGGTTCCAAGTCTGCCTAGTCCACTCGATGGCCGATTTCATCGTCACATCACTCCATCCTATGCCGCGTGACCTGCACCCCGTTCGGAAGCTGTGTGACAGTCTTTGTGCCGGTCGCGGTCTTGTCCGTCAGTGCCGTCTGACCACCAGCAGCACCAATAAAACCGCTTCCGCAGCCGCCTGCAACTTTCATATGGGCGACTTCAACTTTTGCCGTTTCGATGATGACCGAGGCGGTTCCGTTGATGGCGCGCGCGCGGTCGATGTCGACCGTCCCATCCTTAATGCCGCGCATTGTTTCAAAGAGGATGCTGCGCAGGGAACTGATGTCATTGCCTTCCATTTCAATCACCTCTGTTTACGATGGCTCTTTTGAGAGAGCCGTTTAGCCTGATGATGGCCGCAACTTCTGGCCCGTAGTTGTTGACGGAGTTCCGCCGCATGATTTCGGCTCTCGTTGCCAGTTCGAGATTGTCGAGCGAGAAATTGCGGCGGTTGCCGTCCTTGAAACAAAGCACATGCCCTGAAGGTATCTCCCCGCCCGCCTCAAGCCAGACAATGTGATGGACTGGCAGCCAGTCTTGAGGCTTGATTCGGGTGTCCGCCACTTTTCGCCACAGTACGCCTTCCTTGTCGCGCTCTGAGCCGATGGGCAAATGCGTGTGAGGGATGCTGCCTTTCTTGAAGCGGGTCTCCGCGCTACGGCCACCAGCGACGTAGTGCTTGCCTTTATTCCAGGGCGATTGGCCGCGCTGAAAGTGGGTCGCCCTGATGGCCGCATTGTTTTTTGAAAACCCTTGGGCTTTCCTGACGCGCAAGGCAAGCGCCCTTGTTTTAATGCTGCCAATCGAACGCCCTGGCAGCACGGTCGCGGCAAGTTCACGCGCGGTCTTGCTCGGGTAGTGTTCCCGGATGGCGGCATCTTCCTCGGGCGTCCACTTCATCTTTAAACCCCTATATCAATCGTCATCTGCCGTTTGGCAATTTCCTCTGCCCGGACAGTCTTGATGAGCTTGTAAATCCATTGCAAGGACACCTTGTACTTGCGCGCAAGGTCGGCGTGGTTCTTACCGTTGAATTCATCGAATATCTGGCGGTCACGGATGGAAAGCTGGTAGATCAGCCCTTTTGGGAAATAGACGTTCTGCCCGCCCCAAATGAAAGACATCCGCTCGGCAGTCTCGCGTCCGATCTCATCGGCCTTTACGGCATCGAGGCCGAGCCGTTCGTGAATGACCGCCGAACACTGGCTGGCAAGGTCTGCCAAAAGTTCAGGGGACTTGTTCCTGAAACAATCGTCATGGACAAGGCTGGTTGCGCCGCTCATGCGTTCTCCAGTATTTCGTTCAGAGATTCCCACGCCAACAGCATCGGATCGAACGTCATGCGCTCGAACGCGTCGCTCAATTTCCACGACAGTTCCGTTATATCGATTCTCGGCATGGGCACCTCCGACGCGCTCAGCCGATCCGCCAATGCCCGTACCGCATCCGGTAAAAACCGCATCGCCCACTTCTTCAGCGTCTCGATTACCCGCTCGGCTTGATCGCCGCCGATCCACTGAAGCGCGTCGATGCCGGTGATGCGTTTCACGTAGGCAGCCAGCGCCGCTTCAGAGGGGTTCTTGACCGCGCCGAGCTTATGCAAAAGCAGCCAGATCGCCCGGATTTTCCGGGCTTCCGGGTATCGCGCCAATGGCCGCGACTTCGCCGAAGGGCGCACCTTGAACCCCTTGCTCTTGAGGTGATCCATCACCTTCTGGAGTTCAGGGACGCTCATCGCCGTCGTTGACGTTTTGCCGATCACGGCATGCAGCGCGCCCCGGTAAGTTTCATCGTCCAGCGCCAGATCGCGCTTGGCAACATGGATCAACCGGATCAACCTATCGCGGGACGCGCTGCGCTCATGGGAAACCGTGGCCATCGTCGCTCCCTTACACCGCCGCAACATCCAGGCTGATCGGCGCGTACTGCTCTGAATTGCCGACCCGCTCATAGATGCGGATGTAGGGCTTCGACCCCGCAACCTGCACACTGTCCGCGATGGCTTGCATCGCCCGCAGCCACTTCTCGTCCTGGATGTTCAGGCGCTTCAGGCCAAGCACACGGTTCGTGTTGATCTTGCCTTCCTTGTTGACCTGGAAGGCGTCATTGATGAGTACCCGGATTTCATCTCGGCTGCCCGTAGCCCAATCCTGGATGCACTCATCGATCAACTGTTTCGCGGCCTGTAGCCGTTCGTCGAAGATGATGTGTTCCTGCACTTGGCGAACCACCTTGTAGCGCCCGTCGAAAGAGAAGAGGCTTACGTTGCCCTTCGTTCCGCCAACCTTCACGCCGTACTGCTCGGCGGAAAGCTGGATGAAGGCGGAGATGTCCATAAAAGCGCCCACCTTGAACTCCTCCAGTTGTTTCGCCAGTGCACTGGCTTTACTTACCAGTTCGCGCACTAACTCATCGCGTGTGCGGTCAATGGGTTTGACCATCGACTCCGGGACACAGCGACCTTCTCTATCGATCCAGTAACCAACTGGGGCAGTTGAAACCATGTTCATCTCGTGCTTCCTTTGTTTCTCTGTGCGAGGGTCAGCGTAAAAAGCCGCTGCTCCGTTTTCCAGACTTCCCTGCGCAACTGATTGATATGACGTTGCGCGTCGCGCCGCGCGAAAGAGATGTCACGAATCAAGGCATGCAGCTTTCTGGTCAGCAAAGCGACCCGAATCTTTCTGATGATTTTCACGTCGGCAGTTCCAGCATCAGAAAGCAATCATCCAGAACGGCAACCATGCGGCCTGGGACAGCCCGACTCGCCGGAAAGTACTGGCGCATGCCCTTCGTCGCATCCAGAAAGGGCTTCAGCGAGCATTTGTGGCCCAGCTTGATCCGCAGCATCGGAAGCGCATCCTCCTGGCTGTTTGGTATATGCAGGTAATCGATGGCGATGCCCCAATTGCGCATCTTGCGGTAGAGCCTGTTCGCGGCGGCGATCTTCGCCAGAAACACCGCATCAAATACACGCGCGTTGCTGGGCGGTATCCCGCAAGAATGCAGAGAAGGAACGTGAATCCTGACTACATCAGCCATTGCACCCATGTCATACCCCCTTGACCACGTCGGCAGTCACCAGCCGGGAGCCAAGCTCGGCAGCAAGATTCATCGCTGCTGTCAGTACATTCCCCACGGCAAGCGGATAAAGCAGCGATACCGACTCACTGCGTTCGCCACGGCGCGTGGCGAACGTAAGCCGCGCCCGTAACGCATCAATGCCGCCTTCATTGATTACTTCCGGCAGTGGTTTACCGACCCGGTCGAACTTGAGCCGCAGGTAGTCATTGAGCGCCTGCCCAGCGAGCGGGGAGAGTTCCACCATCTCGCACCGCTGTACCACCTCGCGCACCTGTTGGTTGCGTTCGTCCAGCTTTGCCCGCAATTCCGGCTGCCCAATCAAAATAATTGAGGTCAGTTTTTTGAACCCCATCTCCAACTCAAAGAACCGCTTCAGGTGTTTGATCGTCGGGATTGGCAGCGAGTGCGCTTCGTCGATCAACAGGCAATGCCGGTAACCTGCCGTATGGCTTGCCTTCAGCACACGGTGCAGTTGCGCGAACCGTGCTTCCGGGCTGGATTTCGCGGATTCCTTTGGAGCAACAGCCGCCATCATCGCTTCCGCGATGTGGGTGGCCTTCAGCGTTTTACCGCGACTGTCATCATCCTCCATCGCCAGAACATACGGCTTGATGAGGATGATCGGTTGCGACTCCCGCGCAATCCGGTCTTCAAGGTCGCGGGCAAGCACCGATTTGCCTGCGCCACTCTCACCCGTCACGCACAGGAACCCGCCGTGTTTGGCGGTTTGCAGCATGGCTTCCCGCACGTACCGGATGTCCGGGCTGAGGTATAAATCCTCGGCGGACTCCAGTTCGTCCGAAAACGGCGTCCTGAATAGGCCGAAATGCTTCTTTGCTTGCTGACTCAGCGCTTGCTTGCGCAGTAACATTACACTCTCCTCGGTTGATTCACCATTGACATGCCCGCTTTGAGCATTTGTTGAAACATCAGTGGAGACAGGACGGGTTGCGTTGGCGCGCAGCCCGTCCGCCTCATCATCGAACACGCCTGACAAGTCATCAGGCGTCGCGCCCGCTTCCACCAATAATTCGAGGATGCGGGTCTTCAAATCCGTCTTGTCCTCTTCGGCTGACCACTGCCCCGGCTCCTGTGCCTTTGGGGATTCCCGTCTGCGGGTGCCCACCGATTTTGGAAATTTCCCGTGATTCACGATCTGCGCTACGGTGGCGTCCGAGACGTCCAGCGCACGGGCAAGGTCGGATTGTTTTCGCCCAACCCGTGCCAGTACGGACTTCAGTTTTAAGCTCATCATTTCCCTCCAGATAAAAGTTGCAACGGCATCGCATGCTTGCCGCGCAGTTCTGCGGAGATGGCATCCACTTGGTCGGGCTGTACGCCATCCGGGTAGCGTTGTTGCAGCCAGCGGAAATGATCGGCAGGTCTCCAGCCGTCGCCGAGCATTGCCTTGAGTTCCTTGGCAGCCTCGACATGCGAGAGTGGGCGCAGTTCGACCTGCGCCGCGCGCGCCGCCACCAATGCGGGTGTATCCGCTTCCATGCCCGCCGGAAGCAGCCGCTGCGGAAGCTCTGTTTTTCCAAGGTGCGAGTGCGCAACTGCCCCGCGCCCGTTGTTCAGTTGGGCAAAAGGCCGCACCTGTTTTGCGCGCAACTTGTCGGCCTTGTCTGCTGTCACCCCTTCGCCGTATGCCGCTTCAAGTAGATGCTTTTCGGTGCGCTCGTCGCCAGTCATCGAGGCGCGGCTGTAGCCTTCGCCGATCACCTGTGCAGTCAGGCTGCGCCCGAAGTCATCGAAGTCGCGCTCGGGTTCGACCTCCACCACCAGCGGATCGCTGCCGAAGCGGTCGATCTCGACGCGCAGCATCCCTTCGCGTAAGAGCAGCGGCGTCACCGTCACCTGCATCTTGTTGCCGAGGAATTCCGCCCATGGCGAGAGGTCATACGACGCAGAACGCCCGATCTCTGGGTGCGCGAAACTCACCTTCAGGTCTCGCACTTGGCGCGTCTGAGCCGCGCCATGCAGGAAGTATTTGCACACCTTGCGCTCCGGAATCCGGCGTAGCGCTTCCGGTGTGCGCATAATCAACTGCCAAAGATCGTCTCGCACCATCGGCTCGCCGGAGGCGCGGCGCAGCCGTGAATCCACATGCACGATTGCATTGGCGTTCCAGTCGCGTACCCATGTAGCAGCCGCCGCATTCAGGGCTTCAACCGAGTCAACCGGCTCGAACCGAAGGCGGCTCTCGAAATGGGTCTCGACGATGTTGTTGGCGACTTCCACGCCGCCTTTCGCCCAGGCATGCCCAGGTGCATGCGTCCGGTGATCCACGCCCAGCGCATCCAGCAGGTTGCATATCCCAAGAGAAGTGTTCGCGCTGCCCTTGTCCCACAGCAGGATGTCTGACATCCCGTAGGACACGCGCTCCGGCTGCTCGCCCCATGTGTACAGCAGGAAGTCAAACAAACTTGCTTGCGATTCGCCTTCGGCCTCGTAGTAGCGGACATCGATATTCCCACTCGCGTGGTCGTAGCGCACGTAGCGCCACACCTTCAGCTTCACGCGCCCGAAATTGCTTGGTTTATTCTTATAAAAATCCTCATCACGCATCACCCTTTGCTGCCCATTCATGTAGTACAGGACACATAAGGATGGGTCGATCTGGTGCACATGGTTGGGGTGCAGACTGCGCAAAGCACCGTGATTTCGCGCTGCTTGCATCGTCTTAGCATCCATCCGGCGCTTACGTAAAATAGCGCCCACGCGGCTCTTTCCTACATTCACTGCCATGCCATTTGCCTCTGCTACGTTCATCGCTACGGCCAGGGGCATCGTCCGTTTTCCGTTCCCGCGCACTGCCTCGCGCTGTGCGCTGGCAATAAAGTCGAGCGATTCGGAAGGCATCCGGCTGCGCCCCGTGTCAGATCGGCGCTTGCGCCCAGTGTCATATCCCGTGTGCTTGCGCAGCCAGACGTATATCGTCTGTGGGCTACGCCCGATGAAGTCAGCAAACTGGCGGACAAGCTCGTAGCCTTCTCCATGCGGCGCGGCGGAGAGCCGGTTGCGCAGTGAAAAAAGCTCCTCGGTCAGCGCGGGCGACATTTGCATGATTGCTATTCCTTGACGCCTAATGCGCGGTCAAAGGCTGCCAGCGTCCGGTCGAAATCAAGCCGCACATTACCCAGCATCGTCTCTGCCATATTGAAAGTATCGGACAGCTCAATTGCCACCGTCTCAATGGCGCTCGCCAGCAAATCATCCTCGGCGGTCTGCTCTGCTACCGGTTTGGCTTCTGGCGGCAGCGTTTGCATTACCGTTAACCGCACCGCATCCAGATTGGCAATGGACTGTTTCAACGTGTTTCGGATCACTTGCACCTGCGCTATAAATCCTTGGTATTCCTCCGGCCAATTGACAATCGCAAGCTGTGGTTCGCTCCGTGTGGTGGTCAGTTCATCGATCTTCCTGTTCTTGTCGGCAAGCAACCTGGACTTTGCTTCGTCGTCTGCCCTGGCTTCGCGTAGGGCAGAGCGAAGTTCTTTGACGCTCATTTTGGCGATGTCATCAAGATGAAGTTCGCCCGTCTGTCCAGTTAGCTCAAGCTCTTCAATTTGCTCGTCGTCCAATACCAGCATTTCCAAGAGCTTGCTTTGTGACCCAATAGCCTGAACCAAATGTGCCGACGTCGGCACATTTGAGAACTTAACCGCTGCGTTGATGAAGCGAGCGGCTACATGGCGGTCAAGCCCGAGAACATCCAAACGAGCAATGAAATTGCCATGCTCACAAGCCTCTTTGAGCACTCGAAGCCCGCGCCCAACTTCCAGACAGGCTTCTACGCTGCGCCGCATATTGGCGCTGATGTCGCGCTGGATCAGATCAGGGTCGGCACAGTCGGCGGGTAGTTGATAGCCAAGTTGCGCCGCTACAGCGCGGGTTGCCGTTTCACGCGCATGTTGCGCAGCAGCCAGTTGGTTGGCGGCGTCCACCATCGCGGGCAATCCTGGCGTGTCCGCATCGGTCACGATTTCTGGTGTATTAACGGTGTTGGTAGGTTTGCGGGCCATAGGGAAACTCACAGATGAGAAGTAATGCGTGAACGGCTCTCTTCGATGCGGCGCTGTGCCTCATCAAGAGACCTCATAATGGAAACGGCATGTTGTGCCAGACGGTGCGACGGGCGGATGCGGCCCGTTTCCGGGATGCGTTCTGCAAAACCCTTTTCCACAAGGGTTCCTACGTAGCGCGTGATATTGGCGGGGTCGTGTTTCGTAGCCTTGGCTAACTCAGTTGGCGTTAAGCCGCTTGCAAAATGTCCGAGCAGCACATTGAGTACGTCCAGCACCTTCCCTGCAGATTGAGATGTGGCGCTCTTACTCATAACCGGCCTTTCGGTTGTGGTTTCTGAACGAACCAACCACCGCTTATTGATGCCCTGACGGCAATGTTTCCGCTGAAGTACTTGAGGGCAGCGCGTAGCCGCCACAGGTCGATCTTGTTCATGCCCGCCCCCCGATCAGCCCGACTTCCCGCATCCGGCGGCGGCATGCGGTGATGGAGCCGGGGGACTTGTGCCCGGTCAGTTCGATGAGCGCCGTGCGGCGCATGCCTGGATGGTCAGCAATCGGCTTCCAGCGCGGGCGGATGGTGTAAAGCGCGGCGGCTTCGCGTTGCTGTTGCTCAACGGCTGCGGACATCACGGCATCGAAGACTTCGTACACGAACCGCTCGAAAGCAGGGCTGACCCACGCGGCGTAGGCGTAGACAAGGGGTTTGATGACATAGGTCGGGGTGTTTTTTGCCGCTTCCGTGACGGGTGGAATAAGCGCAAATTCGCGCTTATTGCTGCCGTGCACAATAAGCCCATTTTCGGGCTTATTCGGTTTGGAAAATTCGGCAATCAAATTCTGTGTCCGTTTGTGTCGAAGCCACTTGGACGGACGATGGTTAGGCGAATACCCCGCCGCCTTGTGCAGATCGTTCAGGCAATACCGCCCTTCTTCATCCTGACGGATATCAATATCGCCAAAGGCAACATGCGGCGTGACGATGCGGCTGGCGAAGTTTTCAGGCAGCATTTCAGGGAAAAGATCAGTGGACACAGTTGGCTCCTTGTGTAGATAGGCGGGCAATTTCGGCAAGAGGGATTGGCTCATGCTCCCACTCCCACCTGCTCGTTCGGGTTTTCTTTGAGGCCGAGGGCGATGGCGATTCTGTGCATTCGCCCATATCGACCGCGCGCCAGTCCGCACAGCACACGCGAGACGTCACTCGGCTCGAAGCCGTGATCTCTTGCCCACGAAGACATGGTCTTCCCTTCGCGTTCCCACTGCCGACGGATAGCTTCTGGGGTAGTGGTTCTTTTGAGTTGCATGCTGGCTCCAGTTGTGTGAAATAATGAAAAAAGTATCGTTATTGTGTGATGTTATAAATCACAAGTCAAGGGGGTGTGATGGAAAAAATCACAACCAGTCGTTTTCCCGGCGAACGGGTCAAATCTGAACGATTGCGCTTAGGCTTTAAGTCGCAAGCTCAGGCAGCAAAGACGTTCGGGGTTGAAAGGGAAACATGGTCTCGTTACGAAACCAACAAGCTCGAAATGGGGCAGGAAGTGTTTCGCCGATTTGTTGAGGCAGGAGCCGATCCTGACTACATCGTTACCGGCCACACACGTGCCGAGTTCGAGAAAATTGACGCCGGACATCTTCCGGCGCATATGCAAAATGGTGCGGCAGGGCGTGAAGCCGCGTTGCTGCGCCACTACCGTTCATTGCCAGAGCCTATGCAAAACATCCTTGAAGACACGGCGGAAAATTTCGCTACGCTGGTCAGGCTCATGTAACGATTTTTCTTATGGAACAGGCCGTTTTGATACGGTCGCAATCCTGTGCATCTGTATGTCCCAGGCGGAACTCCGGCAAGCCTTAAAGTAGATTAAAAGACCAGCAGTAGCCCACGGATCAAGATGAAGGCTCCAACCCAGGAGCCTTCAACGTGTCTTTCCCATACCGCATCCCCGCCGTCGCCCTTGCCGTAAGCGCCGCTGTAGGCTTTGGGGCATACGTCGGTTACGAGGGATATTCCGATACCGCCAAGCCGCCAATAGCGGGCGACGTACCCACCTACGGGTTCGGCACGACCCGCGACGCTGCGGGGAACTTGCTCAAGGGCGGCGAAAAAATCGCACCGCCGCAAGCCGTCAAACTCGCCCTGCGCGACGTAGCCGTTCACGAGGAACGGCTTAAAAAATGCCTGATAGGCATCGATCTCGCCCAGAACGAGTTCGATGCCTACGTGAGCCTCGAACTCAACACCGGAGCCGTCTGCGCCTCCTCGATCCCCGGCAAGCTGCGCGCTGGGGATTACGCCGCCGCCTGTAAAACCATCCTCGACTTCGACGGCTACTGCACGAAGCCAAAAATCCGCAACGCCGCCGGAAAGGCCGTCTGCCCGCCCGGCGCGATGAAAAAGCTCCCCGGCCTCACCAAGCGGCGGCAAGCCGAATACCGCATGTGCCTCGGAGAGCTCTGATGGGCAGCACGGGCAACAACATCTTTTGCGTCGCCACGTTCATTTTCGGCCTCTGTCTTGGCAGCTACGGCGAGCGCCTGAAAACCGCAAGGCTCGAAGCCGCGTGGGCAAAAGAGCAAGCCGTGCTTGCCGTCAACCTAGTCAAAGCCACCGAAGCGCTCCGCGAAAAAGAACAGAAAATCGCCGACAGCATCGGGCTGGCCGGGAAAACTTATCTGGAGAAAAAGGATGAGGCAAAAGCCAAAGGCGACATGGTTGTTGCCGATCTTGTGCGCGGCCATACCCGCCTGCGCAACGAACTTTCAGGGTGCGAAGCAACCCGCGCCGTTGCAACTGCCGAAGGTCGACGCCAGCTTGATGAAGCCGCCCGCATACGAGCAGAGATTGCGGGGGCTGTTGTTCAAGCCGGAGCCGAATGCGACGCCCAGGTAGGCGGGCTGCAAAGCGTGCTTACCCTGGAGCGGGAGATCGTCAATGGACGAAATTGACCGCGCCTGTCAACGCGAACAGGAAGACAGGGATCGTGCCATTGCCGCCGCCCGCGCCCGCACAAATGGCGCTTCCTCGTTCATTTGCGCCGATTGCGGGGAACCCATCCCGCTGGCGCGCCAGCGCGCAGTCCCCGGCGTCACGCGCTGCATCGATTGCCAGTCCCACGCCGAAATCCTCAAAAGGATCGCCGCATCATGATCGTCGAAGTACAACTGTGGCAGATCGTTACCCTGCTCGTATCTTTTTTTGGCTGCGTCGCCGGTTTCTGGAAATTCACCGAGGCCCGCCGCGAAAAGGCAGAAGACCGGCGCTGGAATGATCTCCACCGGTACATGGATTCCCGCTTCAAAGACATCGCCAACACCCAGCGCGATACCCACGAAAAGAGCGACAAACTCGAACGCAGCCTCCTGGAACTCAAGGCAGAACTGCCACAGAAGTACCTCATGCGCGAGGACTACGTGCGCCAGCAGAGCGTTATCGAAACGAAGCTCGACGCACTCGCCCGCCGAATCGAAAGCATCATGCTCAATGGAGCCTTCAAATGACAGAAGCGCATAAATTCCGCCGTGAATTTTCCCGGTGGATCATCCTCCTCGCGCTCAATAATGCCCGCCCAGTCGGTACATCCGACAGGAACATCCTCGCGGTCGTGCGGGCGGAATTCGGTGATTTCACCATCGCCGAACTGCGCCGAGAAATCGACTATCTCAAGGATCGCAAGCTGATCGAAGTCAGACTGCCCATTATTCCCTCCGAACCTTGGCACTGTAGCCTGACCCGCTGCGGCGTCGACATCGTCGAATACACGGTCGAGTGCGGCCCCGGCATTGCCCGCCCTCAGAAATACTGGTAAATGCCATGCCCCAGAAACCCGCCATCGAGGGATTGCCGGAAGAGGTGCGCCGCTGGCTGGAACAAGCCCTCGTCGACCAGAACTTCAGCAACTACAAACTGCTGGAAACCCTGCTATGCGAAAAGGGTTTTGAGATCGGAAAATCATCCATCCACCGCTTTGGGAAGAAGCTCGAAAAGCGACTTTCCGCCATCAAGGCCAGCACGGAAGCTGCGCGCCTGGTCGTGGAGAGCGCGTCCGACGACAAAAACGCCCGCTCTGAAGCGGTCATGGCACTGGTGCAGTCCGAACTCTTCGACACCCTCGTCAATTTGAGCGAATCCGAAGAAGAAACCGACCCTGCCAAGCGCGTTGTCCTGCTCTCAAATGCTGCGCATGCTGTCGCAAATGTTGCCCGCGCCGACATTACCCAGAAAAAATTCCGGCACGAAGTCCAGCAGCGCATCGAAGCCGCTGCCGCCAGCGTCGAGAACATCGCCAGGAAGGGTGGGCTGTCACAGGAGTCCGTCGAGGCGCTGCGGCGCGAAATCCTGGGGATTGCGGCATGACCGCCCCTCCCGTTTTACTCGACTACCAGCAACGGTGGATACAGGATAAATCCCCGCTGAAGGTCATCGAAAAGTCCCGGCGAACCGGCCTCACCTGGGCTGAAGCTGCTGACGACGTCCTGACCGCCGCTGCCAGCGGCGGTCAAAACATCTACTACATCGCGTACAACCAGGACATGACCGTGGAGTACATCCAGGCATGCGCGATGTGGGCGCGCGCCTTCAACCACGCGGCCGATGAGATCGAAGAGGGCTTCTGGGATGCCGACGACGAAGACAAGCACATCAAGACCTTCACTATCCGCTTCCCCGGCTCCAATCACCGGATCGTCGCGCTCACTTCGCGCCCCTCCAATCTGCGCGGGCGTCAAGGCACCATCGTCATCGATGAAGCGGCATTCCATGAGCAACTCGGCGAACTGCTGAAAGCCGCGCTCGCTATGCTCATCTGGGGCGGGCGGGTGCGCGTCATCTCCACCCACAACGGCGTCGACAACCCCTTCAACGAACTGGTCAACGACATCCGCGCGGGCAAGCGCAAAGGCTCTGTCCAGCGCATTGCCTTCAAGGAAGCGATAGAAGCGGGGCTGTACCGGCGCGTCTGTCTACGACAAGGGAAGCCCTGGCAACTCGCGGACGAAACCGCCTGGATGATGGACGTCTACGCCTTCTATGGAGACGGCGCATCCGAAGAACTCGACTGCATCCCCGCCAACTCCGGCGGCGCGTGGCTTTCCCGCGCCCTTATCGAATCGCGCATGTCTGCAGAAACACCTGTCCTGCGCTGGCAGTGCCGGTCAGGCTTTGAACTCCTGCCCGATCACATCCGCGCAGCCGAGTGCCGTGACTGGCTGGAAGAACACCTCGCGCCGTTGCTCGCCGCGCTTCCGCAGGACGCAATCTCTTTTCACGGGGAAGACTTCGGGCGCTCGGGCGACCTCACCGTGCACGTCCCGCTCATCCTGCAAAAGAACCTCACGCGCCGCGTCCCATTCGTGGTCGAACTCCGAAACGTCCCGTTCCGGCAGCAAGAACAGGTTGCCTTCTATCTGCTCGACCGATTGCCGCGTTTCATCGGTGGAGCGTTCGACGCGCGCGGCAACGGCCAGTTTCTTGCTGAAATCGCCATGCAGCGGTACGGCGCAAGCCGCATCCAGCAAGTCATGCTCTCGGAAGGCTGGTATCGGGAACACATGCCGCCGGTGAAGGCCGCGCTGGAAGACGGCACGCTCGACACTCTCCCGCGCGATGCCGACATCCTCGCCGACCTTCGCGCCGTCCAGGTCATCCGGGGCGTCCCGCGCATCCCGGACGCCCGCAACGTCGGTGAAGACAAGGGCAAGCGCCACGGAGACGCCGCCGTTGCGGTCGCGCTGGCGTACTACGCCAGCCGGGAACTCAACAAAGGCTCTGTCACCGTCAAATCCCGCCGCCGCCGCACGGCCTCGGCGATCACACAAGGATTTGCTGGCGCGGTATGGGGGCGGGCATGAAAACCCGTTGCCCCTGCTGCGGCGCATCGTTTTCTCTGGAAGTGCTGATCGCGCATGAAGCCTCTCGGGAAGCGATCAAAAACGTCTTTCTGCTTGGCGGCGAACTTGGCGCGGAGACGATCCGCTACCTCGCGCTTTTCCGCTCTGCCGAGCGCGACATCAGCATGGACAGGCTTGCGCGGCTGCTGGCACAGATCATCCCGGACATGCGCGCTGGCACGATACAGCGCCGTGGCCAAGCCTACGACGTGCCGCCCGCCGCTTGGGTTTGGGCGATGCGTCAGGCGCTTTCCGCCCGCGAATCAGGACGCCTCAAAACCCCGCTCACATCACACGGATGGCTCTATGAAGCCCTCTCCGGTTGGCGCGGCGAGGAATCATCCCTTGTCGCACGGCAAGCGGCACCGGGGCAGCCCGGTAAGGCATTGTCGCAAACCGCTACCGCCGTGGCGGCACTGGAGAGCCGCATCAATGGTCGATAAATGGGTCGAGCGCGAGATGCTGCGGGGCTTGCAGGGCTTGCTTGCCTTACGGCTTTCCGGCGCACCGGCAGCGGACGCCGTCGGCATGACGGCGGACATCTGGCTGGTAGCGATCGGGGACAAGGCGTCGACATGGAAAGAAGGCCTGGACGCAGAGCGCATCCGCCGCGCCTTCGCCACGCTCTTTTCCAGGGTGCGGCAGTGGCCAAGCCCGGCGGAATTTATCGATGCGCTGCCCGCGCGCGTGCCGCAACCGGCGCTCCCAAAACCACCGATCACTGAAGAGCAGCGGGAACAGAACCGCCGCAGATTCAGCGAACTGGTCAACAAGATTTTCAAAAGGATGCCGCAATGAGCAAAAACCTCATCGGGCAAATCGCTACCCGGCGCGTGAGCATCGACTTCCACGCTGCGGGCATGAACCTTCCCAACCCAGACCCTGTGCTGAAGGCTCTCGGCCTAGACATCAAGGTCTATCGCGAGTTGCGATCGGATGCTCATGTCGGCGGATGCGTCCGGCGGCGCAAGGCAGCGGTCAAGGCACTTGAATGGGGCGTCGACCGTGAAAAGGCCAAAAACCGCCATGCACAGGCCATTGAAGACATTTTCAGTGACCTGGACATTTCCCGCATCATCAGCGAGGCGCTCGATGCCGTGCTCTACGGCTACCAGCCGATGGAGGTGGTGTGGGAGAAAGTCGGCAACCTGCTCGTGCCCGTCGACGTCATCGGAAAGCCCGCCAACTGGTTCGTGTTCGACGAAAACAACCAACTCCGCATGCGCACCAAGCATTCCCCGGTCACAGGCGAAGAACTCCCCCCCATGAAGTTCCTGCTGCCCCGGCAGGATGCTACTTACGACAACCCGTATGGTTTCCCGGACCTTTCAATGTGTTTCTGGCCAACTACCTTCAAAAAGGGCGGGCTGAAATTCTGGGTGGCTTTTACCGAAAAGTACGGGAACCCCTGGGTCATCGGCAAGCACCCGCGCGCTGCAAACGACAAAGAGACAAACGACCTGCTCGACAGCCTCGAACAGATGGTGCAGGACGCCGTCGCCGCCATCCCAGACGACGCCTCCATCGAGATCATCAGCGCCGCCGACAAAACCGGCAGCGCGGAAGTCTTCGAGCGGCTGCTGCGATTTTGCCGTTCAGAGGTTTCCATCGCGTTGCTCGGGCAAAACCAGACGACCGAAGCGGAAGCCAACCGCGCCAGCGCCGTCGCAGGGCTGGAAGTGGGGCGCGACATCCGCGATGGCGACAGCGCCATCATCATCGATATGTTCAACCAGCTTATCCGTTGGACGTGCGAACTCAACTTCGGCGACATCGACCGCCCCATCTTCGATTTGTGGGAACCCGAAGAAATCGACAAGCTCCAGGCCGAGCGGGACGAAATCCTCACTCGTGCCGGGGCGCGTTTCAGCCGCGAATACTTCGCCCGCTCCTATGGACTGCAAGAGGGCGACCTGCTGGAGTCCGCGCCCGACCCCGAGCCTGATCAGGCGGGTGCTGCCTTTGCCGAAAAGGACGCTGGCCAGGATGCCGTCGACCGCTTGATCGAAGAGGAATCCGCCCACTGGCAGCCCCTCATCGACCCGCTGATCGCGCCGCTGGAGGCCGCGTTTGCCGAGGCTGCGGCCAAGGGCGAGACTGCGGGTGACTTCATTGATCGGCTGCCCGCCTTGCTGGGGCAAATGGATACAGACGCCCTCCAGGACGCCCTCACGCGCTTCTGTTTTGCTGCACGGCTGGCTGGCCGCGCCGGTGTCGAGCTGGAATAAGCCGTGCCCTGGCAGCCCTCCGCCGCTGAAGCCTTCGCCAGCCTTTTCCGGCTCCCCCCGGAAAAGGCGCTCGCCTACCTCGCGGGGCGCAAAAAGATCACCCCCACCTACAACTGGCAAGACCTCTGGCACGATGAGCACGGGCGGCAATTCACCGTTAGCCGCCTGACCCGGCTCGACATCCTCAAGTCTTTGCAGGAAGGCATCACCGCCTCGGTCAATGGCGACCTCTCCCGCCGGGACTGGCTCAAGGCCACGAAGGACTACCTGCAATCTGAGGGCTGGTGGGGCAAAAAGGAAATGGTCGACCCCGCGACTGGCGAGACCGTCTCCACCACCTTCAACGCTTCGCGCCTGAAACTCATCTTCGACACCAATACCCGCCAGGCCTACGCCGCCGGGCGCTGGCAGGGCATCGAGGAAGCCAAGGCCACGCACCCTTATATACGCTACATCACCAAGCGCGATGAGCGTGTGCGCGATGCGCATGCCGCCTGGGACGGCCTCGCGCTGCCCGTCGACGATCCCTTCTGGGACACGCACACGCCGCCTTGCGGCTTCCGCTGCCGTTGCCGCATTACCACGATGACGCAGGAGGCTTACGAGGCCAAAAAGGCCGAAGGCAGCATCAAGACCGTTGCCCCGCCTGGGCGGGAAACCGACTTCATCAACAAGCGTACCGGCGAAGTCAGCCGCGTCCCGGAGGGCGTGAACCCCGCCTTTGCCTACAACCCCGGCAAGGCAGCCATGCGGGACGCTAACCAGGCGCAGTTCGTTGGCAGCAAGGTTGCTGCCGCTCCGGCAGCCCTGGGCGCAGTGTTCGCGGAGCAAGAAAAAGACGCTGTGCGGAAGCTGGATGCCGCCTTCACGCAGTGGGTCGACAGTGTGCGCAAGGGTGGTGTCACGCGCAACGCGACCGCCATGCTGGGCGCAATGACGCCCAAGGAACTCGCCGCCTATGTGCTTGAAACCGGCGTCACACCTGAAAGCGCTGCGATCCTCTTTGAAGACAGGCTGATTGTCGGCAAGAAAGCGGCAAGGCATCTGGCTGCCGGGAACGCCCTGACAGACGCAGAACTGAAATCAATCCCCGCCCTGCTGCGCAGCGCGGACAAACAGGCATACCTGCAACTTGAAAATGGGAACGTGATCTACCTGCTCCCGTCTGGCGACAAGTCGATGAAGCTGGCGGTGCAAGTGGATTTTGTTGTCAAGGGCGGCAAGCTGAAAGTAAACATGGTGCGATCCGCGTTCAAGATCGATCCATCCAAGGTAACAGATGCGCCCAAGCTATACCGGAGGTTAGGGTGACAGCAGGGTGGCCGGACGTCCCACCATCTAGGAAAGAGCCAAGGCTCAAGCCTATGAACGGACTCCGAAAATTTCCGTTCGTCTGCCGTCTTGTCCCTTCTATCAGTATAGGCCAAATACGCCCATGATCCACATCGAAGCCGACTCCAGCCACATCGCCCTGGCGCTCAAGCAACTCCAGGCTGCCGCTGCCGACCTTGCCCCGGCGATGGCCGACATCGCCGCAACCCTCTGGGAGCGCGTCGGCGAACGCTTCGAGGCCCAGAGCGATCCGCTCGGCAAAGCCTGGGAGCCGCACGCGCCCGCAACGCTGAAGAGCTACCCGAAAGACGGCAACCGCCGCATCCTCGACCGCCACGGCACGATGCTCGACTCGCTCGACCGGCGCGCGGATGCCACCAGCGCGATGGTCGGCTTCGGGCAGCCTTACGCCGCCTACCATGAATACGGAACCAACAAGATGCCACGTCGCGGCTTGCTCTTCGCCGACCCGGAAGCGCGGCAACTCGCGCCGGAAGACGAGCAGCTCGTGATCGAGAAGATCAGCAAACACCTGCAAGGAGCCATCGGATGACATGAAAAACCCCGTCGTTTCACTAATTGCAAAACATTTTCACAGGTCGTAATCTCACTACCGCTGTCGCAAACAACGACAACGCGGGCGTCGCAGCCCACCACTACAGGCGCAATCAGCCGCGCCAGTTTTACGAAACGCGGCTTTTTTGTGCAACGCACGGCTTCCTACGGGCGAGCCGTGCGGGAGGGCGCAAGCCCTGCCGGAACCTGTAGCCGGTCTGCGAACCCGCACGGCTTCGCCCACCCCGTTTCGCAGCGGGAGCGCGGAAAAAAACAACCACTACTACAGGAGGCCAATCGTGGCCGACACCCAACTCATCCGCCAAAACGGCAACCGGCTGTACGTCACCTCGCTCGACCTCTCCAATCGGTTTGAGCAGCCGCACAAGGATGTGCTGCGGGACATCGAGAGCCTTGATTGCTCGGAGAGGTTCCGGCGGCGAAACTTCGCGCTCACCCAGTACCATAAATACAGCCCGACCGACGGGCAGGTTGCCATGCCCATGTACGAGATTACCCGCGACGGCTTCGCCATCCTGTGCATGTGCTTCACGGGCGCTGCGGCAGCGCGGTGGAGAGAGCGTTACATCGAAGCGTACAGCCGGGCGGAACGGGCGCTGTTCTTGAATTACATCGCATCGCAGACCGCCGCGCCATAAAACGGCCGTAGCGCCGTTTTCGGCGCAACTGGCATCCATGCCCGCCTGCGCCCGCGTTTTCCGCCCGTAAATTTGTATAAACCGCTTCTGACGCGGTTTCCCCATCTGTTTTCCATCTGCGCCCGCAAGAGGCGCGATGCCCCTCCCTACACGTCTTAAAGTTGTTTAATAGAACCCGACTCACGGGCGGCGCACCATCGTGACCATGATGAAGCCGCTCCATATCTTCCGTGCTGGCCTACAGACGCCCCTCGCTGGCGAGCCAATCCTGTTCTCCGAAGCCGACATCATCGGCTGCGTCGAGGCTTACGACCCTGCTGCGCACGAAGCCCCCATTGTGGTCGGCCACCCGAAAATCAATGCACCGGCCTACGGCTGGGTGAAGTCGCTCACCGCTGCGGGGGGCGACCTCATCGCCGAGCCGCATCAGGTCGACCCCGCCTTCGCCGAACTGGTGGCGGCAGGGCGCTATAAAAAAATCTCCGCGTCTTTCTACGCGCCCGACTCCCCGGCAAATCCAAAACCCGGCAGCTACTACCTGCGCCACGTCGGCTTCCTTGGCGCACAGCCGCCCGCCGTCAAGGGGCTGCGCGAGCCGCAGTTTGCCGACGGCGAAGAGGGAGTCGTCGAAATCGAATTTAACGAGCCTGAAATTGCCCCTGAACCGAATGTGCCGACGTCGGCACATTTGACCGAACCGGAGACCACCGTGACCCCTGAAGAACTTGCTGCACTACAAGCCGAAAACGCCCAACTGAAACAGCAGAATCAAGTGCTGCAAGAGGAGCGCCAGCGCGAAGCCGCCGAGCGGCGGCATGCCGGGAACGCCAGCTTTGCCGAAGGCTTGATCGCCCAGGGGCGGCTTGCGCCCAAGGACAGGCCGCTGGTGGAAAGCCTGCTGGATGCCTTGGGCAGCACTCCCGTCGAATTCGGCGAAGGAGAGCAGAAGCAGGACATAGGCGCGGCCTTCAAAGCCTTCTTGAGCAGCCGCGACCCGATCGTCAGTTTTGGCGAACACGCCACCAAGAACAAAGCCACGGGCGGCGTCTCGGATGCCTCGATCCGGGAGTTTGCGGAAAAGAACGTCGACCCCGACCGGCTTGCCCTGCATGCCCGCGCTCGCGCCTTGGCGTCGGAGAAACACATCCCCTACGGGGAGGCCATCCGGCAAGCCATTGCCGCCGCCCAATAACCACCCAGGAGCATAAGAATGTCTGACCGTCTCAAGCAACTCCGCGTCGTCGATCCCGTCCTGACCGAGATCGCGCGCGGCTACCACAACGCCGCGTTCATCAGCGAAGCCCTTTTTCCCGTCGTCCCCGTTGACAAGGAAGGCGTCATCGTCCCGCTGTTCGGCAAAGAGGCCTTCCGCCTCTGGGATACTGAGCGCGCCATCCGTGCCGCCTCCAATGTGATGACGCCAGACGACATCAATAACTTGGACGTGGTGCTGCGCGAGCATGACCTCGCCTACCCGTGCGACTACCGGGAAGAAAATGAGTCGATGTTTGACATCGAGTCCCGCGCCGCCATCCGCGTGAAGGACTCCATCGACCTGAAGCGCGAGTGGGGTGCCGCGCAGCTTGCACAGAACCCGGACAATTACCTGTCTGGCGCAAAAGTCGCGCTGGCCGGTTCGGATAGCTGGAAGAACGGCGGCGGCGACCCCGTCGGCGTGGTGGAGGAAGCCAAGGAAGTCCTCCGCAGCCGCATCGGGGTGCGCCCAAACACCGTCGTCATGGGCGCGGCCACCTACGCAGCGCTTAAGTTTCACCCGAAACTGCAAGAAGCCCTTGGCGGGAACGAAAGGAAGCTCATCACCCTGGAGCACCTGCGGTTCCTCTTCGGGATCGACAGCATCCACATCGGCGAGGCGCTCGCCGGGGACACCGCGACCGGCGACATCTGGGGCGACAACCTCATCCTCGCCTATGTTGCCCGCTCCGGAGCCGGACGCAGTGCGAGCTACGACGAGCCATCGTTCGGCTACACCCTGCGCCGCAAGGGCATGCCAGAGACCGACCGCTATGACAGCGAGGGCGGTAAGGTGCGCTACGTCCGCCACACCGACATCTATAAAGCCGTCATCGTCGGCGCGGATGCTGGGTATCTGGTCTCTGGAGTTGCGTCATGAGCCGCTATGTCGTTTCCGGTTTGGAATTCCGGATGGGCGGCAAACGGTATGCCGATGGCGCTGAGATCGAGTTGCCCGACGCTGATGCGAAGAAATTCAGCCGCTGGCTCAAGCCTGTTGGAACGCTTGTCTCCGCGTCTGGAGCCGGACAGAAACCCGCTCCTGCCACCAAAAACACTGCTGCCAAGGAACCCAAGCAATGAAGCCGCAACACCCAATCCTGACCATCACCAAGACGCTGGACGCCGACATCCCCGCCCGCCGCTTCGTCGGTTTCGACGGCAAACGAGCAACGGGCGAAGCCAAAGCCCTCGGCGTACTCGAGGCAGAATCCGAAGCTGGGGCTCCCGCACCCATCAACGTGATTGGCGTCATGCTTGTGGAGTCTGGTGGAGCCGTCGCCCAGGGCGCGGAAATCAACAGCGACGGAGAAGGCCGCGCGGTTGAGAGCGCTGAAGGCGTCTGCAACGGCTATGCCGTCGACGAAGCGGGCGGCGCGGGCGAACTCATCCGGATCATCCGGGGAATCTGATGCCCTACTGCACGCTGGCCGACCTTCAACTCGCCATCCCTGCCCAGACGCTCGTCTGGCTCTCGGATGACGATGCGACCGCCACGGACATCAATTTGCCCGTGGTGGAAGAGGCCATCCGGCAAGCGGTCGAACTCGTCGACGGCTATCTGCGCGGGCGCTACAACCTGCCGCTTGATCCCGTGCCGAGCATCATCAAGGACATGACGGTCAACCTCGCACGGCATTGGCTCTACGCCCGCCGCCCGGAAGGCAACGATCTGCCCGAGGCGGTGACGCGCACCTGGAAGGCCGCGATCCAGACGCTGGAGGCCATCCGCGACAACCGGATCACCCTGGGCGTCCCGTCTGGAGCGTCCGCCCCGGAGCCCGGCGAGATCAAGGTGCGCGCCCGCCCGCAACGCTTCGGCAACAACGTGCTGGACAGGTACTGACATGGCTACCACGCTCGAAATCATCGAGGCCGTTATCGCGCGGCTGAAGGAAAAGCTCCCGGCGCTTGCCGTCGAGTATTTCCCGGAAAAACCACGCGACTACCGGCTCAACCACCCTGGTGGCGCATTGCTCGTGAGCTACGCGGGCAGCCGCTACAGCGCGCCTGTGACGACCACCTACGTGATGCAGCCGCGCGAGCTGCGCGTGACGGTCACGGTGGTGATGCGCCAGCTCAACGGGCGCGGCGGCGCGGTCGATGCCGTGGATGCCGTGCGCCTGACGCTGCTCGGACACCGCTTACCGGACTGCAAGCCGCTACGCGCCGTTGCTGATACCTACCTGGGCGAAGCCGCTGGCCTCTGGCAATACGCGGTGGACTTCGCCGTCGAATCCGTCGCTCTCGAAGATGTCGACGCCCCGGCGGGTCCAGCCTTTACCGGAATCGAACTGGAAGAAACGAAATGAACTATCTCTACATCGGCCCCATGGGCGGCGTCACGCTCAAAGCGGACGGCAGCACATGTGAAGTGCTGCTTGTCCCCGGTAAGGCGGTCGATCTGCCTGAAAACCACGAATACACCAGCATGCTGCTGGCGCGAGGGCTTCTCAAGCCCATTGCTCCTGCGAAGGCGGCTGGCATCAAGAAAACCACAAAAGGAGCCTGAACAATGGCTGCAAACTATTTGCACGGCGTGGAAACCATCGAAGTCGAACGCGGCCCGCGCCCCGTCAAAGCGGTCAAGTCGGCAGTCATTGCCCTGATCGGTACGGCTCCGAGCGGCCCCGCGAACAAGCCAACGCTGTGGCTCTCCGAAAAGGACAGCGCAACCTGGGGGCCGAAACTCTCTGGCTATACCATCCCGCAGGCGCTCGACATCATCGCCGGTTATGGCGCGGCCACCGTCATCGTTATCAACGTGTGCGACCCGGCCATTCACAAATCGGCAGTGGCCGACGAGGCGTTGCGCCTCGGTGCCGTCACCGACCGTGGGCGGCTTGCCTTTGGGTCAGTCAGTAACTTGGTCATTCAGAGCACGGACGGAGCGACCACCTATCAGGCCGTCACGGACTACACGGCGGACTTGGCCAGCGGCATCCTCACCCGTGTGCCTGACGGAAACATCCCTGCGGGCGCAACGCTCAACGCGAGCTACGACCACACCGACCCGAGCCTGGTCACGGCCTCCGACATCCTCGGCACGGTCAACGCCGCCGGACAGCGCACGGGGATGAAGGCGCTCAAGGACACCTACAACCAATTTGGTTTCTTCGCCAAAATCCTCATCGCCCCTGCCTTTGGCTCGCTGACATCCGTCTCCACGGCGCTGATCGGCCTGGCCGATGAACTGGGGGGCGTTTCCTACATCGACGCGCCCATCGGAACATCGTTTGCACAGGCGCTCGCAGGTCGCGGCCCGAACGGCACGATCAATTTCAATACATCCAGCGAGAGGGTGCGGCTATGCTACCCGCATATGGTTGGCTACGACCCCGCAAGCAACACAGAGCGGTTGGTTCCTCTCTCCATCCACGCGGCGGCGCTGCGCGCCAAGGTCGACCTTGACAAAGGTTTCTGGTTGTCGAGTTCCAACCAGGAACTCGTTGGCGTGATCGGCGTTGAGCGGCAGCTTTCCGCCATGATCGATGACCCGCAGTCTGAGGTGAACCTGTTGAACGAACAGGGCATCACCACCGTGTTTTCCAGCTACGGCACGGGCTACCGGCTCTGGGGCAACCGCACGGCGGCGTGGCCAACCATCACTCACATGAAGAACTTTGAGAACGTTCGCCGCACCGGCGACATGATCAACGAGTCGCTCCGGTACTTCAGCCTCCAGTTCGTCGACATGCCGCTCGACCAGGCCCTCATCGATGCCTTGCTGGAATCTGTCAACGCCTACGGGAGAAAGTTGATCGGCGATGGGGCGCTGCTGGGTTTCAAGGCGTGGTTCGACCCGGAACGAAACGAGGAAACCGAACTCGCGGCGGGGCACTTGCTCATCAGTTACAAATACAACCCGCCCACGCCGATGGAACGGCTCACATACGAGACCGAGATCACCTCGGAATACCTGCTGACCTTGAAGGGGAACAACTGAGATGCCCGGAAAAATTCAAATCAACCGCATCGTCAACGCCAACGTCTACGCCAACGGCAACTCGTTACTGGGCCGTGCCGAGGAGATCAAGCTCCCGGACATCACGGCAACGATGACCGAGCACAAGGCTCTCGGCATGGTGGGCAAGATCGAATTGCCCTCCGGCTTCGATAAGCTCGAAGGCGAAATCAAGTGGAATTCCCTCTACGACGATTCTGCCGCGATCATGGCAAACCCCTTCAAGGCCGTGCAGCTCCAGTGCCGCTCGAACATCGAGACCTATGGCGCGCAAGGGCGCGTCGAGGAAAAGTCCCTGGTCACTTACCTGACGGTGATGTTCAAGAAAAACCCTCTCGGCACGTTCAAGCAGCATGAAAACGCCGACTTCCAGGCGGGCTTCTCCTGCACCTACGTCAAGCAGGTGATTGATGGGAAAGAAGTGCTGGAACTGGACGTGCTCGCCAACATTTTCCGCGTTGGCGGCGAAGACATGCTCGCCACGTACCGCCGGAACATCGGCGGCTAACCGGACTCATCGAGAGCGTGACACGCGCGGCGTCGGCTCAAGCTGTGCCGCGCCGCCCTCCAGCCAGCGGTGAGGGCGACGCAAAACAACACTGGCAGCCAGCCAGCAACGATCACCTCCCCGTTGCGGGGCTGGCTCCCTTCGGGGACTTTTTCAGTCCAATTTCAGGAAAAAACATGGAAAAACTCGACCTGCTTTACCCATTCACCCCTGCTGGCGGGAAAGAAATCACCAGTCTCCCGGTGCGCCGCCCAAAAGTAAGAGACATCAAGGCTTCCAAGCGCTTCGGCAGCAGCGCAGAAGACCAGGAAATCGGCCTCTTTTCCGTCCTCTGTGGGCTGACCGCCGAAGACATCGAGGAAATGGATGCGGCCGACTACGGTGCGCTTCAAGACTCCTTTCGCGCCATGGTTAATCAGCGAAAAAAACCTGTGGCCGATGATGGGGCTGCTGGCGAGGTGGTTCGGCTTCCAGCCCAGTGAGATCGATGCGTTTGATGTCGATGATTTGCGCAAATGGTGCGAACAGGCCCAGGAACAGATCGAGCATGAGAAGAACGGCACAGCAGGCGGGTAGATAAATGGCAGAGCTTGGGTTAAGCGTCGTCATTGGTGCAGCAGCCGGGGGGGCGTTCGCAGCGCTCGACAAACTGCGCGAGCGATTCGGACGCATCGGTAAGCCGCTGGATGCGCTCGAATCCAAGAATAAAGCCCTTGGCGCAACCATCCAGAGACAGGCTGGCACACTCGCTCCGCAGGCGCTCGGTCGCACGGCGCGCGGCTACGAAGAGGTTGGTTCGGCTATCGACAAAGTGAAAGCCAAGCAGTCATCCCTGCTTGCGAAATGGGTCGGGCCAGCGGCAATTGGCGCTTCGATTGGGAAGTCAATCCATTCGGCGATCAACTACGAAGACACCATCTCCGACATCGGCATTGCAGCCGAACTCTCGGACGCGCAAGCCGAAAAGCTCGGGGCCGTCGCCCGCGAAGCTGCCCAGAAAACCCACCAGGGGCGCAATGAAATGCTTGCCGCCATGAAGACGCTTGCCACAGGCGGCCTGGGCGAGCGGGCTGGCGAGTTTGCGGAAATCCTCGGCAAAACCGCCACCAGCCAGCGCGTGGACATGGCGGAGCTGTCCAACGTGCTGGTTGTCCTGCATGAGACGCTGGGCATCGAGACCACCGATGGCATCAAGGAAGCCTTTGGGCGCATGGCCAAGGGCGGAAAGGGCTTGGTCGATATGGGCAGCATCATCAAAGTCATGCCGGATTTGGCGGGGGCTTTGAAGCAAAGAGGCGTCACCGGGCAGGATGCCGTGGGCGAAGTCGTGGCGGCGCTGGAAGCGAGCAGAAAATCCTTCGGCTCTACCGACAAAGCCGTCGTGGCGATGAACGCCTGGATCAAGAACATGGGCACCCCGGCGATCATCAAAGCCTACGCGGATGCGGGCGTTGACTACGAAGCCTCCATGAAGGCAATGGCTTCAAAGGGCATGAACGCCTATCAGGCTTCCGTCGAACTGGCTCAAGCGCTGTTGGCGAAGAAGGGTTCACAGTTCGCCGATCAGTGGAAGAAGGCCGAAGGCGACAACAACGAAGAAGCCCAGATGGCGCTCATGGAAGCCTTCGGCCTACGGGACATCTTCGCCAGCCCACAGGCCGTGAGCCACATGATGGCGATGCGCCAAAACATCGATGAGTACAAGAAGCTTAAAAACTCTCTTGGCGGTGCAGAAGCACAAGGCACGATAGATGCGGATTTCGCGCGGCGCAGCAAAACCGCGTCCGCGCAATTCGCGCAGTTCAAGAACACAATGGGCGATCTGGGCGTAACCATCGGTTCGGCGCTGCTGCCCTCGATCAACAGCCTGATGGGTAGCCTCGTTCCCGTGGTCTCATCCTTCGCATCCTGGGCGGAAAAAAATCCGGAACTGATTGCCAACGTCATTAAACTAGGCGTGGGACTGTTAGCCGCTCAAAAAGGTTTTTCACTGTTTGGCGGCAAGGGCTCGGTGATCGTCAAGGATTTGGGCTTGCTCACGCGCGGCTTTGGAATCGCCCGCACTGCCGTCGTGTTTCTCAGCCGCGCGTTATTGATGAACCCAATAGGTATCGCAGTCACTCTCATTGCTGGTGCGGCCTATCTGATTTACAAAAATTGGGAGCCGATTAAAAAATTCTTTGGCGGGATATGGGAAAAAGTCAAAGCGACGTTTTCAGGAGGGATCGGCAGCGTCTGCAAGGCTATCCTGAACTGGAGCCCGATCGGGCTGTTCTACAAAGCGTTTGCGTCAGTGTTGGGCTGGTTTGGGGTCGATTTGCCAAAAAACTTCACTGAATTTGGGGCCAATCTGATAGGCGGCCTGGTTGATGGCATTAAAGCGAAATTTACGGCAGCAAAGGATGCCATTGTCGGTTTTGGAAAAAGCATCAAGGGCTGGTTCACAGACACGCTCGGCATCTCCTCGCCCTCGAAAGTATTTGCGGGCTTCGGCGACAACATCGCCCAGGGTGCAGCCATCGGCATCGACCGGTCTGGCGACCTTGCCTCACGCGCATCCGGGAACATGGCTCGCGATGCTGCCGCCGCTGCCGCAGGCCGTAGGCTGGCGGGCGCGGCAGGGCGCGACGCATCACAAGGATGCGGCGGCGTGAACGTGACATTTTCACCAACCATCACCCTCACGAGCGGCGGCGCAGGCGTGAAAGAACAAGTCTCGGAAGCCATTAAACTCTCGCTTCGTGAACTCGAACAAATGATGGCGCGCGTCGCCGCACGTCAAGCCCGGACGGCCTACTGACATGTATGCGATCCTCGGCGACATCCAGTTCGATCTCATTTACTTCGACGGGTTTGATTCCAAGTTTGCGGCAAACTACGCCGAACACGCGATGATTGCGGGCAAGCCCCGGCTGCAATTCACGGGGCTGGCGCTCGATGAAATCGCCATCACGCTCGCCTTTCATCACCTGTTCTGCGACCCAGAGGTCGAGTTCGCCAAACTAAAAGAGGCACTGGCCAATCATCAGGCAATGGCGCTGGTGCTCGGCAACGGGGACTACAAGGGCTGGTTTGTCCTGGCAGATGTTAATTCGACAGCGCAACAAACCGACGCGACCGGCACGATCACCGCGCTGGAAGCCAGCATCAGCTTGCGCGAATACGTGGGCGACACGGCAAACCCTTTGCCGCCGCCCGCCGTGCAGCCGGAAAATCCGCCAGTGCAAGCCGTTGCTGAACCCGCGCCAATGCCGCCAGTGACTCAGGCGCAATCCACCCTGCAAGGTGCGCCGAGTTTTTTGGACAACATCGGATCAGCGGTAAGTCTCGCTGTGCAGGCGCGCAGCGCATTGAGTCTGGCATCTGACATGCTCAACACAGTGCAGCGGCTTGCCAGCAACCCGCTTGCCGCGCTGGATCGTGTGCCAGGGCTGCTCGGCAGCCTGAATGACGCACTCGGGTCATTGGAGAATCTGCCCGCCAGCCTCTCGCGCATCCGCGATCAACTGCCGATGGCTGCCGATGTGCTCCGGGCCGGGAATACCGCGCTCTTTGACGTGCAGGGCGCAGTAGGCATGCTCAGTAATGCCTCGGCCTCGAACGTGGCGGGCAAAATTTCAGTCGCCTCCGGCCTGCTCGGCTCGGCTGGCGACGCCATGACCACGGTTTCATCCGGTGTAGGCAAAGCTGCCGCCAAGCTCGTGACAAGGAGCGCATGATGTACTTGACACACGTCACTACCGATGGCGAGCGCTGGGATCAACTCGCGCAACGGTATTACGGCGATGCCTTGTTGTACGAGACCATCATTGCTGCCAACCCGAACGTGCCGATCAGCACAACATTGCGCGGCGGGCTGCGGCTTGTCATCCCCATCATCGAACGCGCTGATCTCTACGAGGAGGCCCCGCCGTGGCTGAAGTGACAGGCGCATCGAGCACGCCTGACGGTATCGCGGCAGTCCCGCGTCCCGCGTTCAGGCTCATCTACGGCCAAAAGAACATTACAAATGATCTGATGCCTTACGTCATCTCGGTCACTTACTCGGATTACCTGACAGGACAATCAGATGAGATCGAGGTAGAGCTTGAGGATACGGACGGGCGCTGGATCGGCTCTTGGTATCCGGGCAAGGGCGACGCGCTCACGCTCAAGGTGGGCTACGACAATGAACCGTTGCTCGCCTGTGGGACGTTCGAGATCGACGAGGTCGAGTTTTCCGACTCACCGTCCACCGTCTCCATCCGTGGTTTGGGAAGCTGGCCAGGAAAGCCAGTGCGCACCCGAAACAGCATGGGTTTCGAGAAAACCACGCTGGCAGCCATCGCGCAGCATGTCGCCAAGCGAAACGGTTTTACACTGACTGGAAAAATCCGCCACATCCCCATTGACCGCGCCACGCAATACGGCGAAAACGACGTGGCTTTTTTGAGCAAACTTGCCGATGAATATGGCTATGCCTTTAAGGTATCAGGCAAGCGGCTCGTTTTTACTGAAGTCGCGGCGCTGTTGGCAAGCGACCCGGCGAAGTATTTTGTCCCACAAGACCTGACGAACATCCGCATCACGGACAAGATTAACTTTGTCTACAAGGACGCCGAGGTCAAGCATCACGACCCAAAAAAGAAGTCGCTCGTGGTTGTCGGCGTAAAGGCAGATGGACAGATCGGTGAGGTCGGCAAAAGCACTAGCAGTGACACACTCAAAACAACGGCGCGCGCCAGCGATAAGGCCACCGCGCAGATCAAGGGCGAGTCCAAGCTGAAAAAAGCCAACCTGGAGCAAACCACAGGCACGATTACCGTACCCGGCAGCCCATCGTTGGTGGCGGGGCTGATGATCGGCATTGATGGCTTTGGCAGGCTGGACGGCAAATACTTAGTGCAGTCTGCCCGCCACAGGCTCGATCGCTCAAGTGGCTACACGACCGAGCTTGAGATTGCCCGCGAAATGCCCGTCCCCCGTGGGCAAACCGTCAAGTCCGCATCAAGCGCGAAGAAGAAATCCGCCGCCCCCGGCAAGTTACAGGTCTACGGCATCCAGTCCGACGGGCAGGTCGGCGCGGTGGGTACGACGAACTCCAAAAGGTAAACTGATATGCCATTAAACAAAACCCTCTCTGAAACTTGCGCTTGTTTGATGTTTGGCACGGTTTCCGCCATCGACGAAAAGACCTGCCGTGTGCGGGTACGGATTGGCAGCCTCGACAACTTGCGCACTGCGATGCTGCCGGTGTTGCAGCAAAAAACCCTTAAAGACAAACACTACTGCTTGCCTGACATCGGCGAGCACGTCGCTGTGCTGCTCGATCCGAACGGTGAAGACGGCGTGGTGTTAGGGGCGATTTTTTCCGATGCAGACATGCCGCCAGTGGCCAGCGGCGATAAGTTTCACCGCGTCTTTTCCGATGGTGCTGAGTTTGAGTATGACCGCGCAAGCCATGCCCTGAACGTGAAGGGCGGCATCGTCACCATCAATGTCGATGCCGTGGCGACGGTTACGGTCAAGGCGGGGGAGAAAGTGACTGTCGATGCCCCAGAGACCACGTTCACCGGCAACGTCCTGGTGGAAGGCAGTATTACCTATATACAGGGCTTGACGGGTTATGGCGGTGGAGGCGGCGGGGCATCCGCCATGATTTACGGCACGGTGCAAACAACGGTTGATGTCATTGCCAGCAACATCTCGCTTGTTGGCCACAAACACGGCGGTGTGCAGTCAGGGGGCAGTCAAACCGGCCAGCCTGTCGGGTAATGTCTTAAAGCCCTTTACTATTGTTGGCGCAATGGGGGTGCGAGCATCCCCCGTATGGCAAACCTTCAAGACATCCGCGCAGTTCATTGGCAGCCTGCCCTGGGCAGTTTCGGCGTTGTCGAAACGTTGGATGACATTGACCAGGCGATCCGCGTCATCCTCGCCACGCCGAAGGGCAGTAACCCGCACCGCCCGGACTTTGGCTCAAACGTCTGGAAATACATCGACCATCCTGTCGATCAGGCCATCCCGCATGTGGTACGGGAAACGGTTGAGGCCATCAAGAAATGGGAGCCGCGCTGCGCCCTTGTGCGCGTGGAGCCATTCATCGATGGGTCACATGTCGCCGTGCGCGTGGTTTGGAAGGTTTCCCCAGGCATCGAACGAGAAACGAAGGTAAGCCTATGGCGGCAATGACCTCCCTTCCTGATCCCGATTTCATCCAGCGTGACCCGCAGGCGATCACGGCGGAAATCATCGCGCAGTACGAGAAACTGTCCGGCAAAACACTCTATCCGGCCCAGATCGACCGGCTGCTGGTCGACGTCATTGCCTACCGCGAAACCTTGGTGCGCGTTGCTATTCAGGAAACCGCGAAGCAGTGCCTCGCACGTTTCGCAGTTTTTCCGATGCTTGATTACCTCGGTGAGGGCGTGGGCGTCACACGGCTGCCAGCGCAACCAGCTCGCACAGTACTGCGGTTTTCGGTAGAGGCCGCGCAGGTGTCTCCGCTGCTTGTTCACGCCGGAATGCGGGTGGATTCCGGAGACGGCGCGGTGCGCTTCGAGACTGACATCGATGCCATCCTGCCTGTTGGACAAACCAACATCGATGTGCCTGCCACCTGTGACACGGCTGGCGCAATCGGCAACGGTTGGGGGCTTGGGCAGATCAATAACCTGGTTGATACCCTGACTGATGCCGATATTGAGGCTGTAAACATCACGATCCCATCCGGCGGCGCGGACGCCGAGTCGGATGACAGGCTGCGCGAACGCATCATGCTCGCGCCAGAAACATTAACCACCGCTGGAAGTGAAGACGCCTACATTGCGCGGGTGAAGGCTGTTCATCAAAGCATCCGCGACGTAGCTATCCTGTCGCCAAGCGGAGGGGTGGTCGATATCTATCCGCTGCTCGATACAGGTCTGCCAGGATCAGACATGCTGGCACTGATTGACGCGAAAATTACGGGTAAGCGCGCCCGCCCGTTCACTGACCATGTATTTGTCAAAACTCCTGAGTTGGTCGATTATAAAATCAGCGCGCAGATCACCCTCTATAAGACCGCCGACGTCGCCAGCACACTGGATGCAGCGCGGGCAGCGGCACAAGCATTTGCGGATAATCGCGCCGCCAGTCTTGGGCGCGACATCGTTCCCGCGCAGGTGGAGACCGCCATCATGGTGGCGGGCGTCTACGACATTGAGCTTACAGCACCTGAAAAAATCATCGTTGCCAGACACCAATGGGCGCGCTGTACTGCCGTCAATATAGAGATTGCCGGGGTAGCAGATGCCTGATCCGCTGCTTATCCCGCCGCTGGCCAGGGATGCGCGCTGTCAAGTCATCGCCGAACTTGCCGCGCGGGTAGGTCACATCGATCTATCGCCGCTGCTCGTGTATCTGATCGACTCGGTTGATGCGTCAGTTCTGCCTTATCTGGCCGAGCAGTGGAGCGTGCTCGATGAGGGCTGGCAATACGCCGACACCGACGCTGATAAACGCCGGTTGCTGCACAGGGCAATCGACATGCACCGCTACAAGGGAACACGCTGGGCGGTCGAAAATGCGCTCGATGTGCTGAGGCTTGGATGCGATGTCCAAGAGTGGTTCGAGTATGGCGGCGAGCCTTACCACTTCCGCGTCGACCTCGTCAGCAACCAAGGTGTCCCGGAAGATTTCTACGGGCAAGGCATCGATCGCGCGGTTGAACTGATCACCAAAGCAAAAAATGTCCGCTCGCATCTGGATGCGATCCGAATCGTGCTCGCCATCGTCAGCCCTGTGCCGAGCATCGGAGCGGCACTGATCGGGGGCGAAATTTGCACCATCCTGCCGTTTGTGCAGACCGATATTGAGCAGTTTGACCGTGTTCCCAAGATCGGCACCGGCATCCAGTCCCTTGAAATAATCACCGTCTATCCAGTATAGGAGCCGTTCATGGCACAGGACTTTTTCAGCATCGTAACCGTTCGGGGCCATCAGAAACGAGCCGCAGCACTGGCTGGCGGCCCCCCCGTGCAACTCACCCACATGGCCGTTGGGGACGGCCGGAACGGTGCGTATTACAGCCCGACGAATACGCAAGTTGCGCTCGAAAATGAGGTCTACAGGGCGCAAATCAATGAGCTGTATCAGCACCAAAAAAACAAAGCCTGGATTGTTTCTGAGTTGGCGATCCCGGACGAAGTGGGTGGGTTTTATGTGCGCGAAGTCGGCATCTTCGATTCGGACGGCGAATTGTTCGCTATTGGCAAATACCCTGAATCCTTCAAGCCGATCATGGCGTCTGGGGCGGGGAAGCAACTCCTTATCCGTCAAATCTTTGAAAACTCGAATGCAGATTCAGTCACACTCATCATTGATCCGAGCATCGTGACAGCGACCCGGCAGTACGTGGATGAGTTGCTGGATGTAGCGGTTGGTCAGATCACAGACAGGATCGACCGACAGGATGCCAAGGATTCAGCGCGGGTGGCCACAACTGGAGCCGTATCACTGAGCGGCCTTCAGGCCATCGATGGCGTTGCGCTGTCCCCAGGCAGCCGCGTGCTGGTCAAGGATCAGTCAGATGCCAGTTCAAACGGCATCTACATCGCCTCCGCTGGCGCATGGGCGCGTGCGACGGATGCGGACACATCCAGCAAAGTTACGCCGGGGCTGTTTCTCGCCATTGAAGAGGGAGACGCGCACGGCGGCTCGATGTGGCAACTGGTCACTCCTGCGCCAATTGTGCTGGACAGCACGGCACTTCAATTTGTGCTGTCTGCTGGCAGGACGGGTGTGGTTGCGGGCAATTATATCGGTGTCAATGTCGATGATCATGGCCGCGTTCTTGATGGCTCATCAATCTGGGTGCCGGAATATCTCAAGTCTGGCGATCCGTTGCCGCCGACAGACATCGGCCCCATTTGGCACGATGACTACAATAGCTGGATGACGTGGCAGGTTTTCGACGCCAACGGGGCTGGTTACATCGGGTACGCAAGCGTGCTTGTCGGAAAGCCCGAATTAGATGCCCAGCCCACGGCGCGAAAGGGTTTCATTCCCAGCGGGGCAAGCAATCTATCCAAGGCTGCCTACGGCGCCCTATGGAATTGGGCTGTCCATACTGGCCTGCTTGTTTCTGCTGGAACATGGGTAGCGGGGACAGTGGCCGTCAAGGATAACGGCGACGGCACATTCGCCGTGTACGACTTGCGCGGGGAATT
>JGI24705J35276_12238669_pt1 | contig 35130 bp, 31 predicted proteins | sample TergutNt197P4_FD_35276 | JGI IMG/M metagenome (IMG submission 35276) | reverse complement strand
CCCTCGTGCATCAGGTCGAAGCCTTTGTTGATGTCTTCGAGCTTGAGCACGTGGGTGATCATCGGGTCGATCTGAATCTTTCCGTTCATGTACCAGTCGACGATCTTCGGCACATCGGTACGGCCACGTGCGCCGCCGAATGCCGTGCCCTTCCAGACACGACCGGTCACGAGCTGGAACGGACGGGTGGCGATTTCCTTGCCGGCTTCTGCGACGCCGATGATCACCGAGACGCCCCAGCCGCGATGGCAGCATTCCAACGCCTGGCGCATTACGGTGGTGTTGCCGGTACAATCGAAAGTGTAGTCGGCGCCGCCGTCGGTGAGCTCAACAAGGTGTTGGACGATGTCACCGGTGACCTTCTTCGGATTAACGAAGTGGGTCATACCGAACTTGCGGCCCCATTCCTCCTTGGAGTCGTTGACATCGACACCGATGATCTTGTCGGCGCCGACCAGCTTCGCGCCCTGGATGACGTTGAGCCCGATGCCGCCGAGGCCGAACACGACGACGTTGGAGCCCGGCGTGACCTTTGCAGTATTGACGACCGCGCCGACGCCGGTCGTCACGCCGCAGCCGATGTAGCAGCTCTTGTCAAAGGGCGCGTCCTCGCGGATTTTCGCCACCGCGATTTCCGGCAGGACGGTGAAGTTCGAGAACGTCGAGCAGCCCATGTAGTGGTAGATCGGCGAACCTTTGTAAGAGAAGCGGCTGGTGCCGTCTGGCATCACGCCCCTGCCCTGGGTGGCGCGAATCGCGGTGCAAAGATTGGTCTTCTGGCTCAAGCAGCTTTTGCACTGGCGGCATTCGGGCGTGTAGAGCGGGATGACGTGATCCCCCGGCTTCACCGACGTTACACCAGCACCGACCTCGCGGACGATGCCGGCACCTTCATGACCGAGGATGGATGGAAAGATTCCTTCGCTGTCGAAGCCGTCGAGCGTGTAAGCGTCGGTATGGCAGATTCCTGTTGCCTTGATCTCGACCAGGACTTCGCCGGCTTTCGGCCCCTCCAGATCGACCTCGACGATCTCAAGAGGCTTCTTTGCCTCGAAAGCAACGGCGGCACGTGTCTTCATCGTAAGCTCCCTAGTTCCTTTGTGGCGGCTGCTCGGCCGCGCTCAATACGTTCAACCACCCATACAGGCGTCTTCAGTCTTGGTATAGTCCGGAGTCTTGTCCTCATGCTTGGCGGGCCTCATGCGGCCCCATGCGCCATTGGAGCGGGCTCGCAGGTAGACGTAGAGATCGTCTATGTAGCAGACCACGTTCCGGTTATTGCCAAAGGCCGGCATGACGCTTTCCTGCGCGGTGTTGACATTCTGACGGCCGCTGGCAACCACACTGAGGAAGTCGCCATAGCTCATGGTCTTCAGGGAGTCCTTCAGCGCTGGTGCGTATGTCGAGCCCATTCCATCGGGGCCGTGGCAGACATGACAGGTTGCGTGATAGCGGCGGTATCCGGAATAGGTGTACCAGTCCACGGTGCCGTTGGCAGAGATCTTGTAGGTCGGATTTCCCTCCTTGTCGTAATATTCGCCATTCTTGGATTCCTTGACGGCCGTCGGGTCGCCCGAGCCGTCTGCGAGTGCAATTCTCCCGGTCGTGACGAGGACAATCGCAGCAAGTACAAAGCAGATTTTGCGCAAGAGATTTTCCCTCAAAAGCGTTTCGGTGGGGGACGAGCCGGCGCGTGGTTCTGATCCACGCGCCGAAACGACTGTCCTTTGAGGTTAGTCGGGCAGCGCGAACACGGTCAGAGTGCCGCCGAGCTCTGTGTAGTTGCTGAGCGCCGCATAACCACCGACCGCGCCGAGACCGGCGTGTGGATCGGTCAGTCCTGCTGCGAGACCGATGCCGGCCCAGCCGCCTACGCCAGAGAGCACTGCGATGTACTGCTTGCCATTATGCTCATAGGTCGTGACGTTGCCGATGATGCCGGAGGGAGTCTTGAACCTGTAGAGCTCCTTGCCGGTCTTGGCGTCCACAGCCTTCAGGTAGCCTTCAAGCGTGCCGTAGAACACTACGTCGCCGGCGGTCGCGAGCGCACCTGACCAGACCGAGAACTGCTCCGGATCCGACCAGACGATCCTGCCGGTCTTGCCGTCCCAGGCGATGAAGTTACCCATGTTGGTTTCGCCGGGGGGCGGATACATCGAGAGCGTCGCGCCCACATAGGGCTGGCCCGCGGTGTAACTCACCTTGAAGGGCTCGTAGTCCATGCAGACGTGGTTGGTCGGAACGTAGAAGAGCTGCGTTTCCGGCGAGTAGGCCGCGGGTTGTTCGTCCTTTGAGCCAAGTGCGGCCGGGCAGATGCCTTTGACATTGTGGTCTTCGCCTGCCTTATCGGTCGAAGCTGAGTCAAGAACCCTTGGACGGCCGTAAGTCGGCGAGCTCTTGTCCATGTCGACGCCGGAGGTCCAGTTGACCTTCGGATCGTACTTCTGGGCCACGAGCAACTCGCCGTTGGTGCGGTCGAGCGTATAGCCCAGTCCATTGCGATCGAAATGGGTCAGGAGCTTGCGCTGCTGGCCGTTGATCTGCTGATCGGTGAGGATCATCTCGTTGACGCCGTCATAGTCCCATTCGTCATGGGGCGTCATCTGGTAGGCCCAGCGGGCTATGCCGGTGTCCGGGTCGCGCGCGAAGATTGTCATCGACCATTTGTTGTCGCCGGGGCGCTGCCTCGGGTTCCAGGTCGAGGGATTGCCGGAACCGTAATAGACGAGGTTGAGCTGCGGATCATAGGACATCCAGCCCCATGTGCAGCCGCCACCGATCTTCCACTGATCGCCCTGCCAGGTCTTCAGGCTGGAATCTTTGCCGACTGGCTTGCCCAGCGACGTCGTCTTTTCCGGGTCAAACCTGATCTGGTCGTCCGGCCCTTCGGAGAAGGCGCGCCATAACAACTTGCCCGTCTTCTTATCGTAGGCGGATAAGTGGCAATGTACTCCGAATTCGCCGCCGGAAATGCCCACCAGGACCTTGTCCTTGACGACGTAAGGAGCTGAAGTTCCAGTCTCGCCCTTGCTCGGGTCGCCGTTCTTAGCTGTCCACTCGACTTTGCCGGTCTTGGCATCAATCGCGACCAGCGTTGTGTCGGCCTGGTCCAGAAAGAGCGTGCCGTCGCTATAGGCGAGCCCCCGGTTCACCGTGTCGCAGCACATAACCGGGATCACGTTGGGGTCCTGCTTTGGCTCATACTTCCAAACGATCTTGCCATCATGCGAAAGGTCAAGAGCATAGACCTTGTTCGGGAATGGCGTATGCAGGTACATCATGTTTCCAATGATGAGCGGCCCGCCCTCGTGACCGCGTAGTACGCCGGTCGAGAATGTCCACGCGGGCTGTAGCTTGCTGACGTTGGTCGCATTGATCTGGTTGAGCTTGGAGTAGCGGGTGTTGGCGTAGTCGCCGGTAGGCATTACCCAGTCCTGCGGGTTCTGCGACATCTTGACCAGCGTTTCATTGGCTGAAGCGCTGCCAACGAAAAGCGCCGCAGCAGAACCAAGACAAGTCGCTAGTAGCACCTTGCGCATAGTCATTCCTCCTGTATGTCGTTTTTTGTTTCGGAAGATTTACGCTGGGCTTTGGCGTCCAGCGTCTGCTCGTGCAGGGCGGTCGCCGTTGGGCTGGAAGGCCCCTGTAGTGTTGATTCCTCCCTCCTGGTTTGCGCGGTGCGGCCTTACGGCGCCGCCCGCCCCTTATCGTTCCTGCCGCCAGTCCTAGCTTGTTTGGCAACCGGAAACTTGCCCAAGAGAGAAACCGCTTTGCTCGACAGCGAACGGATGCAAGCTTTTTGATTTTGCGGGAGCGATTTCAGCAATTTCCACCGTCTGTACGCCGTTTGGATGATCCGGTTTTCCCTTGACGGCACAACGACTAAAGCGGAGGATCATGTATGAAGAATGGCAAAAGGAGCATTGGCGCTTGTTCCAACGGCTGCCCTAACGTTTTGAGAATGTCGCTTCGTCCTGACCGGCCTCCGGGGACGCTGGTCGCCATTCAAATCAAATGAAGGGCTGGACCATGTCCGACACAATCCACACGCTCTCGACGGCCGGATTGACGCCCAGGATACAAATTCAAAGTTGGGTCGACGCGCTGACAAACTTGTGTGGACAATTTGATGTCGATCCCTTGGAGGCATCCTCGCTTGAAGGTCGTATCGACTACACGAGCGTTTCGCGGTTGAAGCTCTGTCAGATCGAGCTAAGCCAGCATCGCATTTCGCATACGCTTGCGCGAGCGAAAGGCGGCCAGCACCCCTACATCAAGATCCACTTTCAGACCTACGGCCTTTCCAATTTCGAGCAGGAAGGCGACTGCATCGAGTTGGTACCTGGCGACTGTCTGGCCTATGACGTTTCGTGCCCGCACTCGATGACCAGCCTGGCTTTCACGCGGCATGACGAGGTCGTCGTACCGAAGACTCTGTTGCGTGATCGCGGTTTCCCGTCGGAGCGGGTGCAGGTCTGCAAGCTGTCGGCGCGGGCTGGCACCGGACGGATAGCGCATGACTTCGTCCATGCAGCATTCGGCGAAGCTGCGAAGCTTTCTCCGAACACCGCCGTTGGCGTCGCTGACTCACTCATCGATCTGCTGTTGCTGCCGCTGCGCGAGGCAGAGACGAAGTTTGTTGGCGGCGGTCCCGAGGCGACCTATGTGCGTGCGCAACTCTTCATCCGTGAGCATCTGCGCGATCCCGATCTTTGCATTAACGAGATATCCACCGGGCTCGGTTGCTCCAAGCGCTACCTGCACATGCTGTTCAGCGAGCGTGGCACGACTGTGAGCGACCATATTTGGCAGGCGCGGCTGCAGAGCTGCCGCCAGGAGATTGAAACCAACGCCAGCAAGAAAATTACCGATGTTGCATTTTCCTGGGGCTTTTCGAGCTCATCGCATTTCAGCCGGATGTTCCGGAAATATTTCGGCATTGCACCATCGTCGATCCACAAGGCGCAGCTGAACGGTGGTCGGGAGCAAGGGGCATAGCTGCACCTTTCGGTCCATCAAGTCGTCGGGGCGTCTGCTTCAGCTGCTTTTCGTTTTGGGCCATCAGGAAAAACCGGTGTCGAAGACTTCCGGCATTCCGCGGTTCTCCGCCAAATCCGGCATATTGTGCTACGTTGCCGCGTCCAGTCGGCAAGCGATTCTTTCGAGCAATTCTTCTTGAGCGATTTTTGGAGCCGGGATGCACATCGGGGCACGCCAGTGTTGGGTGGTTGCGATCTGGCTTGCGCTATCGCCGGACTGCGGGCATGCGGAGGAGGGCTTCGATACCGAGCACATCTTTGCATTCATGATCGGTACTGATGTCGGCAATGTCGGCGAGCGCGAATTCCAAACCGAGACGACAGGACGGTTTGGCAAGAGCGGGGGGACCTATCTCGCTGCCGGTCAGCAAGCTGAAATCGAAATCGTCCCCCTTCCGAATTTTCGCATCGAGGCGGGAACCACCTTCACCCTGCACGACATCAGTGGCGTTCCAGATCTCGACAATCGCCGGCAATTGAACTTTCAAGGCTTCTCGCTCGATCTGCGCTATCGCCTTCTCAATCGCGAGACAGCTCCGTTCGGACTGACCGTTGCTGCTGAAAGCCATGCTGACCGTATCGATGAGACCTCGGCCGCGAAAGCCCGAAGCTACGGGGCTGACTTCACGCTGGCGTTTGACCGGGAGATTGTCCCCAATTTCGCTATCGGCGCCGTCAATCTCATCTATCAGCAGGATTGGACGCGCCCGGAGGTCACGGGACTGTCCGAGCGGAACTCCAGCATAGGGGCTGCAATCGGCGGGCTGGCGCGCGTACGTCCCGACATCCTGCTCGGCGGTGAGCTGCGTTACTTCCGGCAATACGAAGGATTGGGGCTTGGCGAGTTAACAGGCCAGGCGTTGTTTGTCGGGCCTACCGTCTATTTCCAGCTCTCCGGGCGCTCGCGTCTGACAGCGAGCTGGAGCATGCAGGTCTGGGGCCATTCGTCCGGCTCAAATGCCGCTCTCGACCTCGTCACCTTCGAGCGCCATCAGGCGCGATTGGTTTTTGGTGTAAATTTCTAAACGGCAATCCAAGCCCGGGTTCCCAGGCCACATTTTTTCGCGGCATTGAAACTTCATCCTGCCGTCAGCGTAGTGTTTGATCGCCGACATCAGAGGGTTTCAGGCATGAACTCGATAGATCTGATTGTGACGGTGTGCGCAGTGCTTTCGCCGGCCACTTGCGAAGAGCAGCATCTGATGTTTTCTGACGGCGGATCGCCGCGGCAATGCGCGATGGCGGCGCCACCCTATATCGCGCAATGGATAGGCGAACATCCAAAATGGATGGTCGTGAGATGGCGCTGCGAATATCCCCATAGCCATGATCGGGCGAACGTCGGGGCCACGAAACCCGCCACCTGAATCCGCAACTATTTGTTGCAGTCCTTCAGATCCTTGTCGGCGATCGAGAACACTTCATCCGCCGCGATCTCTATATTGAGGACGAAACACTGACGTGAATCGGGATAGCTGATCCGGGCATCGTAGCGGCCGGGCTCGACACCGGTGATGCGCAGCCGCTCGTCATGGCCAACCTCTTTGTCCTTATCGTTCAAGGTCTGGTTCTGTCCCCACTCATCCTTCCCGGCCGGCGAGAGCTCGAAGCCGGAAATCGTGGCGGTTGTCAGGTTCCAAAGCCGGATGCCCTTGCCCTTGGCTTGCGCGGTGGCTTCGCCTGCATATGCCAACAGCAGTACGATCGAAAGAAGGAACCAACCCATCGTGTTATCCTCCTCCAGGAGGCAACCGTCACTCTCTCACCAGGCGGTCACGGTCCTTCGCCTTGTCGAAATTTCTGGCTCGGTCAAGGCCGATTGGCGCAATCAGCTTGGTGGAGGCAAGATCAGCGCCCTCGAAATCGGTATCGATGATTGTAACGCCCGTCAGGTCCGCGCCACCGAGTTGGGCATTCTTGAGTGACGCACCGGTTAAATCAGCCGCCTTGAGGGACGCAAATTCAAGATCAGCCCGCGACAGGTCGGCGCCACGTGCATTGAGCCGTTCCAGTTTGGCGGATTTCAGTATGGCGTGCATCATGCCCATGGATTGGTTACGCATGTCGGCGCCGAGACGTGCCCCGGCGATCGAGGCGCCCGTCAGGCTCGCGCCAGTCAGGTCGGCCACGATACGCGCGCCTGTCAGATCCGCGCCATCAAGATGAGCATGTGCCATCTGGGAAGCGAACAGGCTGGCGCCTTTCAAGCTCGCGCCGGAGAGGTCTGCGTTCAGCAGCCACGCCTGATCGAGGACGGCATGATCAAGTTTCGCTCCGGCCAGCTTGGTTTTGTTGAGCCGCGCTGCTCGGAAGATCGCGCCGGAAAGATCGAGGCCGGAGAGGTCGAGGCCAGATAATCGTTTTCCTGTGAAATCAGCGGGAGAGGTTGCGCTCGCCCTGGCCGCCGCCGCCTCTACCTCCTGCCTGGTCATTTCCGCTGAGACCATGGCGGGCGATGACAGATCGAGGTCGCGCATCATGTCTTGTGCTATTGCCGTCGCGGTGATCGCGACAAGACCGAGGCAGAGCGTTGTGAGAGGGACCAGCCGCTTCATCATCAACTCCGACGCCAGCCTGTTTAGCATGCGACTTCCGCGTCCGACTATGAGACATTCCGCTCGGCGGGGCCGCCTTGGGCACGCCGCACGAGGCCGGCCTTGATTGCGGCAATTTCGGCTTCGCCACGCGCATTGCGGGGTATGCGGATCGGCAGTTCGGTAATGATTCGAGCGGGACGGGGCGACAGGAAGAACAGGCGATCGCCGAGATGTACTGCATCGTCCAGGCTATGGGTGACCAACAGCGTCATTACCAGGCGGCTCTCGACCAGTGTTGTGATTTGATCGCGCAGACGGCCAGCCAGAGCTTCGTCGAGCGAGGCCAAGGGTTCATCGAGCACCAGAAGGTCAGGTTCAACTGCAAAGGCGCGCGCGAGCGCCACACGCCGGGCAAGCCCAAGCGACAACTCGCCGGGGAAATGCCTTCGATGTGAATCCAATTCGAGGACCTTGAACAGTTCCGAAAGCTTCGCATCGCTGATATCAGGGGCCACGAGCCTTACATTTTGTTCCACCGAGCGCCATGGTAGCAGCCTCGGCTCCTGGAACACCATGCCGATACGTGCGCTTTCCGGGCGCAGGATGTATCCCTGAAAATCGCTGTCGAGACCGAGGATGATCCGCAACATGGTGGTCTTGCCGCAGCCGGACGGACCGATGAGGACCCCGACCTCTCCGGCCTGAAGTGAAAATTTGATCGGCGCCAAGACATCGTGCGTCTCGCCTGCTGCACTGCTGAACGTCTTGTTGGTGATATCGACGTCAAGCCGCACGGGGCCGCCACCGGGTTGATCGCGCTTCAAACGGCTGCACAAGCAGAGTTTCGATGATGAATACCACCGCAGCGAAGCTCAGCGAATAGGCAAGTAAGCGCGGCGTGTCGAAGAGCTGGAACGCCACGCCAATCTCGAACCCGACGCCATTAGGACGTCCCAGAAGCTCGGCGACCAGCACGATTTTCCAGACCAGCGAAAGGCCGGAGCGTGAAGCAGCGGCGATATAGGGCGCCAGCTGTGGCAGCACGACATTCCGGAATGCACGCCAGCGGGACATCGCAAACACCGTCGCCATTTCGTCGAGCGAGCGGTCCAGCGCCCGCGTGCCCTCGCGCATGGTTACGACCGCGGTTGGCAGCTTGTTGATCGCGATCGCCGTGATTGCTGCGGCTTCATTCAGCCCGGCCCAGATATAGGCCAGCACGATCACAACTAACGCCGGCAAATTGAGTAGCAGGATCAGCCAGGGGTCGCCAAGCCGGTCGGCCAGTTTCACCCGCCCCATCAGATAGCCTATGGCGCTACCGAGCGACATCGCCAGTGTGAAGGAGAGTGCGACGCGCGCGAGTGTTGCGCCAAGATTAAGGAATAATGCGCCGGAAGATGCTTCCGACACCATCACGTTGAGTACGGACACCGGCGAGGGCAGACTCGGGCTGCCAACGAACAGCGAGGCGACCCACCAGGTGGCAAGAAACAGGACAAAAGAGAGAAGTCGCAGCACCTCAGTCTCCAACGGGGGTGTGATAGAAGGTGCCGGGATCGAGTTCGGGCCCCGGTCCGATCAGGTCGCGGCCACCGACCTCGGCAAGTACACGAAAGAGAACGCGCGCGTCCGCCTCTTCCTCGTCGACGCTGCGACGTGGGATTCCGTTGCGATAACGGTCGCGATAAGTCCGCAGTACTGCCGCATCGGTTGTGCCCGTCAGAGGCGCGATCTTTTCCCAGGCTGCATCCGAAGTTGCGAGCATGTCCTTGGCCTTGCGGGTCATTGCAATGAAGCGGGCCAGCGTGTCGCTATGGCTGGCTGCCCAGTCTTCGTCAAAGACATAGCCAATCATCGCGACCGGTCCCTTGGCGCCCAGCTTCGGGAGGATGTCCTCGATTCCGGCGAGACGCCGAAAACCCTTGGCCTCGAGTTGCGCGCAGAAGTTCCAGAAATTGAGGCTCGCGTCCCACTCGCCTTCGAGCGCCTTTGCCGCCAGCAGGGGCGGGGCGCCATAGACGATGGTCGATTCAGATTTCAAATCGATACCATTCAGCTTCAGCCGGGCTTGCAGCAGAAGCCAGCTCTTGTCGATCGGCCCGCCGGCTACCGCAAGCTTGCGGCCTTTCAAATCATCGAGCGTCTTGATCGGCGAGGATGCCGGCACCATCACTGCGCCAAGTGCGCTTGAGTAGGGATAGAAAGTCAGCTTGGCGCCCAGCGCGCGTTCGCGCGATACCCACAACCAGTCCGAAAGTATGACGTCAGCGTTGCCCGCACGCATCGCCACCTTGCCGGCCTCGGGGCTCGCCAGTTCAGTTACCTGAAGTGAAAGATCGGCTTCCTTGTCCAGGCCATACTCCCGGATGGTGGCAAGTTCCCAAGAGAATGTCCCGGTCTTCTGCACTGCTAGGCGGATTGTTTCCGCGCTGCAATTTGTGACGAACTGCGTCAGCGCGATTGATATCGCCAAAGCACGAACAAGAAGTTCCATTGTCTTCCTAGTCGTTTCCTCAAACGTGTTCTTTTCTCAAGAATAGGCATAGCATGCCCTATGTCGCAACCAGCGGAGGATGACATGGTTCTAGCGGAACAGCTACGATCAATCGTCGTAGTATCGGTGGTGGTCGCCACAACTGCAATTGCTGCGCGAGCCGAGGACACCAATGATTATCCGACCGCCGCGCGTGCGGAGTACGTCTTTGGTTGCCTGAAGGCGAACGGCGAGACGCGGCAGGCGATCGAGCAATGCTCCTGTTCGATTGATGTGGTCGCCTCGATCATTCCGTATGACCGCTATGTCACCGCGGAGACAGTGCTGAGTATGTCGCAGGTCAGAGGAAATCTCGGTGGAGAGTTTCGTAGTGCAGAGCCGGCGAAATCAGCCGTCAACGACCTGAGGCGGGCCCAGGCGGAAGCCGAGGTAAGGTGTTTTTGATTGAGTAGTATCGGTGATGCCCATCCTGCCCGACTTGTGGGAAGGGAGACGTTTGGCTCCGTCAAATTCTTGTGAGTCGAGTGTTCGCGAGAGACGTGGCCTATAGAGACATGGCCTAAAGAGGACATGGCCTAAAGAGGACATGGCCTAAAGAGACATGGCCTGATGCGCAATCCAAGAATACGATTTCGATCGGGGGAGCATTTAGACAAGAAGAGGAGGAAGCGCAATGACGGAAGCCGAACGACATCGTTGCCTGTTGTTCTCGCTGTTGACAATCGCTGCTGCGATTGTCGCGGGCGGTATCGCGCATGCGCAGACCAATGACAGCGGTGATCTCTCGTTCGAGCTTGTCGATCCCAAAGTGTTGCGGGTCTGCGCTGATCCGCGCAACCTGCCGTTCTCCAACGAAAAGGGCGAAGGTTTCGAAAACAAGCTTGCGGAACTGTTCGCCGAGAAGCTGCAGAAGAAACTTGATTATGTCTATTTCCCGCAGGCCACCGGCTTCGTGCGCATGACGCTGGGCTCGCATCGTTGCGACGTCATCATGGGGTTTCCGCAAGGCGACGACCTCGCGCAAGGCACCAACCCCTATTACCGGACATCTTATGCGCTGATCGTCAAGCGAGGCAGCGGCCTCGAAGGAGTGGAGACGTTGGAGGATGAACGGCTGAAGGGCAGACACATCGGCGTTGTCGCCGGTACGCCGCCGGCAACCAATATGGCGATCGCCGGTCTGATGGGGAATGCAAGACCCTATCCGCTGATGATCGACACGCGCCACGATTCCTCAGCCGAGGCAATGATCAACGATCTCACGACAGGCGTGATCGATGCCGGTGTGTTGTGGGGGCCGATGGCCGGCTACTACGCCAAGAAGGTCGGCCAATCGCTCCACGTCATGCCCCTGGTCAAGGAGACAACCGGGCCAAAACTCGTCTATCGCATCGGAATGGGGGTGCGTCCGGCCGATCAGAACTGGAAGCGGCAACTCAACCGCCTGATCCAGGAGAACCAAGGTGAGATCAACAAGATCCTGCTCGATTTCGGCGTTCCTTTGCTGGATGAGAGCGATCGGCCGCTCGGCGCGACGACGGCAAATACGTCACCATGAAGCAATATCTCGGCGTATGCTCCGAAAGGCGCGCTCGCCGACGGCCATTCCAGCGTGGCTTGATATCCGGACGGATCCTATGGATGGGGGCGCGCCAAATCGACGATGGTCGAAACGTGCGGACAGGAAACGTGCGGATAGATCGTCTGCGCTAGCCGGGGCTTCTTACGGCTTGGCCTTTTCCAGCTTGGTGATCGTTCTGGCAGCGTCATTCCCGGTGGTCGAGAAGCTCACCTGATCCCCAGCGTGAACATCCTCGAGCATCCCGCTATCCTTCGCTTTGAATTCACGAACCAGACCCTCGCTGTTGTTACCGACGGTCCCACCCGGCGTCTCGCGGATGGCAATCGTATTGTTGATCCGGTTGATCCTGGTGATGGTCCCGACCAGATTGTCTTCAGCGAAAGCAGCCGACGCGAGCACACTGATGGCTGCAGCGCTGGCCAACAGGATCCTTGCTGTTCCCATCGAGACCTCCTGACTCCGGGGTATTCTCGACAAGGCATCATAAATCGATTGGTTCCCCGCAGGTAATGAGCAAGCCTCAGCCATTGTGGCCGGGGTGCCGGAACTTTCGTGAAGGTATTTGCGGCTCTAATCCATTTCCTGTTGGATTACGCGACCGAGGGCGAACAGCCGCTGGTCGATCGTGGTCGGTACCTCGCAGACGAAGTGGACCATTTTCCGGCGGTCTTCGAAAATGCGGGTTTCCCAGACCAGCTGGTTGCTGAGCGCGTCGACCTTGGCGTCGTCGCGCGGGGTCGCGTCCTGCAGCTCTTGCAGTTCGAGGGTGTCGTCGCGGATCTTCTCCGCCGCTTCTCGCTGCTTGTGGCTTACCCGTTCAAGACCGTTCATGACCGAGGAACGTTGAGCGTTCAGCGTTTCGAACAAGCCTGCGAACAAGAGCTTCGCATTCTCAGACTTATCGGAAGCAGAATTGGCGACGAAATCCTTCGCTGCCGTCTCGGCGGCCTCAAGTGGGACTCTTCGCAAGGAAAGCTTCGCGACCAGAGTGCTGACCTTGGGATCGTTCTTCCACTTTTCCTGTGCATCGGCGAGCGGTGGGCCAGCCCACACCGCGGCCAGCGAAATTTCCGGAACCTTTGCTTGCTCGCAAGGCCAGTCGGGATAGCGCGGGTCGGTGGCAAAGCTCACCTCGGTTGACGCTGCCAGCGCCAGTGCGGCTATCAAAGTGGTCTTAAGGTTCATCCTTCTCCTCCCGGAGCGCCGCGCCGCGTCAGTCCTCGCGACGGATCATAGGCAAAAATCGCGCCGATCATGAAGACGATTGTACAGCCGCCCACCACCGCCAGTGAGATCCAGTTGATCTTTCCGTATAGCGCGAAGCGGATCAGTTCGACCGCATGGGTGAACGGATTGAGTTGGCAGACGTAGTAGAGGAGCGGGCTGCCCTCCTGTACCCGCCACAGCGGGTAGAGCGCGGAGGAGGCGAAGAACATCGGGAAGATGACGAAGTTCATCACGCCCGCAAAATTCTCCAGCTGTTTGATGCCGGAGGAAATCAGCATGCCGAGCGCTCCCAGCATCAGGCCGGACAGCACCAGCGCCGGCAACACCGTGAGATAGCCGAGCGGCGGCGGCGTGATGTCCCAGAACCAGGCGATCAGCAGAAAGACATAGACCTGCAGCAGCGAAACAGCCGTGCCCGCGAGCAGCTTGCAGAACAGGAGAAACCAGCGCGGCAGCGGACTTACCAGCAGCGTGCGCATATTGCCCATCTCACGATCGTAAACCATCGACAGCGACGACTGCATCCCGTTGAAGAGCTGGATCATCGCCATCAGCCCCGGCGCGATATAGACCTCATAGAGAATGTAGGTCTCGTAGGGCGGGATAATGGAGATGCCGAGCACCTGGCGGAACCCGGCAGCGAAGATGAACAGCCACACAAGGGGGCGGACCAGCGCCGAGATGAAGCGCTCGCGCTGATGCAGGAAGCGCAGGCCCTCGCGCCAGACAATGCCGGCAAGGCAGATCGCATATTCCCGAAGCGCGAAGCCGCGTGGCGAGTCCTTGATTATCTCTCTAACAATGACTTGAACAGGGACCTGGCTCATGCGCCGCCTCCCGGCCAGACTGCCGTTCCCGTCAGTCGCATGAAGGCAGAGTTGACGTCCTGCGCGCCAGCCTCGGTGATCACCCGCTCGACCGGTCCCTTCGCCAGCACCTTGCCCTGGTGCAGCACCACGAGGTCGTCATTTCCCTTGACCTCGTCAAGCAGATGAGTCGCCCAAAGCACGCCGATGCCTTGTTCGATCACGAGCTGGCGGACGTGGCCGATGATGTCGGCGCGGGCCTTGACGTCGAGGCCAACGGTTGGTTCGTCCAAAAGCAACAGGTGCGGCCGATGCAACAAGGCTCGCGCGATCTCCAGCCGCCGCATTTGTCCGCCGGAGAGATCGCGTACCTTGTTGCTGGCACGATCGGCAAGCCCGATGCGCTCGAGCAGTTCCCTGGCTCGCCCGCTGGCTTCGCGGCGGCCGATGCCATGAAGTGCTGCGTGATAGAGCAGGTTTTGCGTCAGTGAGAGATCGAGATCGAGCGTACGCGGCTGGAATACGACGCCCAGCAGCCGCAGCGCTTCGCCGGGGCTTCGGTTGATGTCGTGGCCGAAAATGCTGGCCCGGCCAGACTGGATGCCAAAGAGCCGGGTGACAAGCGAGAACAGCGTGCTCTTGCCCGCGCCGTTCAGGCCCAGCAGCGCCGTAAAACTCGCCGGCGCGACCGTGAAGGAAACATTGATGAGCGCCCGGCGCGGCCCGTAAGCATGGCTGATGTCATCGATCGACAGGGCGGGCAGGGTGCCCGGATCGGGCCTGATTGCGGTGCCCTGCGGCAGTTGCTGGGCGGTGGGCGTCGGCATGATCATCATTGTTTTGGCGCGATGGTAATACCCCAGGGCAGTTCACCGACCTGGATGGTCTTGATCACCTTCTCCCTGGCAACGTCGATCACCGAGACGTCGTTCGAAATGCCGTTGGTGGTCAGGAGATATTTCTCGTCCGGGGTGAAGGCCATGTGCCACACCCGCTGCCCCACCAGGAGATATTTGGTGACCTTGTGGCTCGCGGCATCGACTACCGCGACGCGGTTGGCGGGGCCGAGCGCAATGAAGGCTGTCTTGTCGTCCTTCGTTATGCCAATGCCAACCGGCTGGATCGCTTCGGCTCGAAGGCCGGGAATCTCGAAGGTCACCTTGTTCGTGACCTTGTGCTTGACCGGATCGATGATCGACACCGTGCCGCCGATCTCCGAGGACACCCAGAGCTCTGAGCCATCGTGTTTGAATTCAGCAAAGCGCGGTCGCGAATCGACCAGCACGTTGGCAACGACCTTGCGCGAACCCGTATCGATGAAATGCGCCATGTTGGTAGTTTCGGACGTGTTGATCAGGATCTTGCCGTCCGGGCTGACGGTCATGCCTTCGGGCTCAACGCCGACCTGGATGTCGCCCAGCCGCACGCGCTTTGCGATATCGATCACGGTGACCGTGTTGTCGTTCTCATTGGCTACGTAGAGTAATTTGCCGGCGGCATCCTGGGTGAACAGCTCGGGGTCGGGGCCGGAGGGCAGCGTGTCCACGATCGCTTGAGTCTTGGTGTCGATCACCTGGATGGTGTCGTCGTCGCCGACCGCGACCATCACGAACTTGCCGTCGCGGGTGAACTCGATACCGCGCGGCCGCTGGCCGACCTTGATGGTCTTCGTCACGGTCCAGCTGTCGGTGTCGATCACTGAAACGGTGTTGCCCTTTTCGTTCGAGACATAGGCGATGAAGGCATGCGCTGGTGTCACCGCGAGCCAAATGACGATCCCGGAAAGCAGCCAACCACGCCACATGCGCACCTCCGATCTTAGGCGTCGTAGAAATTATCGCTACGGCTCTCACTGGATCACCGGTGCAAGCCCGGTGATGACGAGTTCACTAATTTCCTGTCGTCTCCTTGGTGTCCCTAGTGCAGTTTGCATTTGCTCTCCGGCCGGTCGTGGCCGAGCGTATCGAGTTCCGAGAACTGATGCAGGAAACCTTCCTGCGGCGATACGGAGACCACCATCCGGCCGTCTACCAGCAGAATGGGCTGGCGCAGCTGCAGGTTCCAATCGCGAAGGGTCAGCCGGGTACCCTTGAACGCCGCTACGGAAAAATCAGGCCCCTTGATGAAGGCAAAGACCTTCTTCGCATCTCCGGAATTGGTACGCGAGGTGGCTTCGCCAATGATGCGGGCGGCGGTCCAGGCCTGCATGTCCAGGGCCGTCATGCGCCGTGAGTTCAGTTTCATGAAGCGATTTTGCAGTTGCTCCGCCCCCCATTGATCCTCCGCCGCGTCCCAGCTCCGCGGCTCAAGGCCAGCGGAGCCGGCGACGGGGCGCGGATCCCAGGTGCGGTAGGGCAGGTAGGACGCGAATACTTCGCTCTCGTCGGCTGCAACCAGCACGTCGTAGGCCGGCGCCTGCTGGGTGAACACCGGCATCTGGCGTTGGATCAACGTTACGCCGCTATCGGTGTGGCGGGCGCCGCCGGTGTCCTTAAACACACGCTCCTGCACGATTTGGGCTCCGAACCGCGTTGCGGCGCGCCGCAGCGCGTCGGCATAAAGCTTGTCCTTTTCATGCGAGCCGATCACGAGGAGCCAGCGCTTCCATTGCTTCCAGACCAGATATTGCGCAAGTGCGTCCGCCAGCATCGAGCGGGTCGGGGCGACATGGATGATATTGGCACGGCAATCTTCTTCCCGCAGCCGGTCGTCGATCGCGCCGGCGTTCAGCAGCACGGTTCCGCGATCGCGTAGCGCATCCGCCACTTTCAGAAGATCGTCCGCCGTCAGGTCGGCGATAATGAAGCCGTTGTGGTCGGCCAGCGCGGTCGCCGCCTTGACGACATCCTCGCCCTCCTTCAGACGATGTTCTTCCAGCGTGAAATGCTGACCGAGAAATTTTCCTGTGGTGTTGTTATCCTCGATCGCGAGTTGAGCGCCGGCGATGCCGTTGTTTTCGGCAGGCTGTTCGACGAGGGAAAGAGTTTCCCGGGTGCCGGCATGGCGGAGATAGCCAATCCCGATCTGGATTGGTTCGGCGGCGAGCGTGGCCGTTGACGCCAAACACAGGCCGATCGCGCCGACCAACCATCGGATCATGAATCCTCCCTGGCGCCCCCGGGGTTGCGTGCTGGTGGAGTATTCCGACTTGAAACATGACCGATTTGGCTTAGCCTGCAACCCCGCATTTCGTCGTTGCTGTCGATGACATGAGGATCACAATCATGCGAGCGCCGTGGCTTGTTGCCTCGTTGCTGTTGATGAGTTCTCCGGCCATTGCCGATCCGCCAAAACTCGCCGTGTTTGATTTCGAGTTGATCGATTCCAGCCTGCCGGGCGAGGTCTATGGCTCGAAGCCCGAGCTGGAGCGTCTGCAGCGGATCACCGATCAGTTGCGTAGGGAATTGGCGGAGTCCGGCAGGTTTCAGCTACTCGATATCACCCCGGTCAATGCGGAGGCCCATGGCAGCAACCTGCAGGCCTGTGGCGGTTGCGATGTCAAACTGGCGGGGCAGTTGGGCGCCGATCTCGCGATCACTGGTGTGGTGCAGAAGGTCTCAAATCTCATCATCGAGCTGAATATCTATCTGCGCGATGTTCACACGGGAGAGCTTGTCACGGCCGCGAGCGCAGATATGCGAGGCAACACCGATGAAACATGGTCGCGCACGATGAGTTATCTGGTCCGCAACCGCCTGCTTGCGCCAAATTATGGGAGGCCGTAGGGGCTTCATCTCACACCGAAACCGTCGGTCCATGGAAGCGTCGGCTGTTGGCGAAGTCCTATTCTTCGACCCCATCCTTGCCGTAGCCAGGCCCGAAATTGTCGGCGTGCAAGCGTCCACCTGTTGCCCAGTTTTCGCGTTCGTACTCGTCGATGAGCACCGTAACCCATTCGGGCCGCACGTCGAGCGTTTCCGCCACGGCCTTGGTCACTGCATTGACCAAGGCTCGTTTCTTTTCGATCGGGCGGCCTTTTCCGATCCGAATTGTGATGACAGGCATCTGATATCTTAACCCTTCTGCGCCTCGTACTCGGCAATCGCTTCACGGGCTGTGCGGAAGGCGTCAACACCCGCCGGAACACCGGCATAGATGGCCACCTGCAGCAGAACCTCTTGAATTTCCTCCTTGGTGCAGCCGTTGCGTAGCGCGCCCTGGACGTGGACCTTGAGTTCATGCGGGCGGTTGAGGCAGGAGAGCATCGCAAGATTGATCATGCTGCGCGTCTTGCGTGGCAGGCCCTCACGTGTCCATAGCCATCCCCAGCAATATTCGCTGATCAGATCCTGGAGTGGCTTATTGAAGGCGTCGGCATTCTTCATGGCCTGATCCACATAGGCATCGCCTAGCACTGCGCGCCGCGTTTTCAGGCCGTCCTCGTAAAGTTCTTTCGACATGCGGGTTACTACTCCTGTTCTGGGTTGTAGGGTGGACTGAGCAAGTAAGACCCTGGCAGCCCGATGAAAGCTTGTCAGCTTCTCATGTCAGCGCACGATTGAGGGAGCGGCGTCATCTGGCACGTCCTGAACAAGCCGCCCTATGCCGCGAGAACGTAATTGAACGTACCAGAGAAACCAGGGCAAGACGAGATCACAAATTGAGCCGCGCGGCGTGCCAGCGCAGATGGTCGCCCATGAAGGTGGAGATGAAATAGTAGCTGTGGTCGTAGCCAGCTTGACGGCGCAGCGTGAGTGGGATGTTCGCATTCGCGCACGCTGCCTGTAGCAGTTCCGGCCTCAGCTGCTCGGTCAGGAACGGGTCGGCATCGCCATAGTCAACCAGGAAGCCCGAATACGTCGCGCCGTCTTCGATCAGTGCCACCGCGTCGTGCGTGCGCCAGAAATTCTGGTTGGGACCGAGATAGCCGCCGAGGGCCTTTTTGCCCCATGGCACCTGGGATGGTGCCACGATCGGAGCGAATGCGCTGGCTGCGCGGAAGCGACGCGGATTGCGTAGCGCCACCGTCAGCGCGCCGTGGCCACCCATCGAGTGACCCATGATCGACTGCCGCCTCGCATCGACAGGGAAATGCTCTGCAACCAGCTTCGGCAACTCGTCGGTGATGTAACTCCACATGCGGTAATTGCGGGCAAAAGGCTTCTGCGTGGCGTCAACATAAAAACCCGCGCCCAGTCCGAAATCATAGGCATTGTTGGGATCACCGGGGACGTCCGCTCCGCGGGGGCTGGTGTCTGGTGCGACGAAGATCAGCCCGAGTTCGGCGCACATACGGCGATATTCGCCTTTCTCGGTGACGTTGGCATGGGTGCAGGTCAGCCCGGAGAGATACCAAACCACAGGCAGCTTCGCTCCGTCCTGATGCGGTGGCACATAGACCGAAAAGGTCATGTCGGTCTTGGTCTCGCGACTTGCATGCCGGTACACGCCCTGTACGCCACCATAGGCCTTATTCTGAGAAATAGTCTGGATCGTCATGACCGAGGTTCCCTGGCATCCGACCGCTCGAATATTTGCAAAATCTGTGTAACCGATCTGACGTTGGTCGTAAGTAGTTAGGCGGGCTGTCCAGAGCGCACTGAGGTCTCGCGGCTCTTGAACGGGATGATCAACGATCAGACGGACGGATTAGATATCGGGCCATCGAGGTCTGTCAACCTTCCGGTGATCAGACATCAGGCTGTGACGAAAGTGATCCGGCATACTCCTCGTGTACATGCATGAATTTGGAGCGGTGCTTGTGTTCGTCGTCGGGGCGGCCGACAGCATTGTTCGGCCGGTGCCGGAGTTGGGAACTTGGCGTCCAAGAACTTGGCGTCCAAGAACTTGGCGTGCAAGCTGAGGCGAAGCGCCGCCCTCTCTGGCGAAGAACCCGGGGATCTACGGGTAGTGCGCCCAGTGTCGGTCAGGCATACTTGATGTGGCTCAGACAGGATAGCTGGCGCGAAATTGCTATCCAGCGAGCGGTGGCAGCCCAAAAAGTTGAGATTGTTGCATAGCCGATGGAATAGTCCCGAGGCTGCAGCATCAGCGTCTGTCATGTTGAACTAGAGCGTGGTCCGCTCTGGGAGAGTCAAACGGCCCGATCGCGATGGATAAGGTCCAAAACAAACCTAAGAAGCGGATAGTCAGGTGATTTCATCTCCAGAGCACTACTTCAACAGGGCGCAACGAGTCGTTGAGGTCGTCGACCGGTTGCGCGGCAAAGCTCAGCAAATGCTTGATGCTGCCAGCGAGCTCCGCAGGCGTCAAAACGATGAATCTCTTCCGTTCGAAGAAAGGTATAGGGCGACGATCCTGATGGAGGAGGCCAATGAATTGGCGAAGGATCACCTCGATCTCGTCGATCGGCTCATCAGACTCCATTGACCTCTCGTGGACCTATCAGAGGCTGCTGTCCAGCGTCGCACTACCTCAAGAGGCCCACGTCCTTATAAACCTGGCGGGCAGCCGGATGGAGTGGGACGGGAATGCTGCCGTCGGCCATCTCGTCAACAGTCAAATTCGCAAGCGCCGGATGCTTGGTTCGCAAGTCGCTGATCTCTGCAATAGTTTCCTGAGCGAATGCTGCAACGGCCTTTGCATTCTCTTTCGCCGAGGTCATCACAACGGCATTGGTGCCGATCGTTGGCGTGTCGGCAGCCAACCCATAGACTGCCCCTGGAATGACGCCCTTCCTGAGATATGGTGTGCGGGACACGAGAGCATCGATCTTGGGCCCGCTGACCGCGACAAAATTTATCGCGCAAGTGGCAAGCTGTTTCCGCACGGTGCCGGACGGATGACCCATGACCAATACATTGGCATCGATCTCGCCTGCACAGAGCGCCCGCGACGCTGCGTCGGCGGAAAGGCCAGTGATCTGCGCATCACCCTTCCAATCAAGTGCCGCTTTGAGTGCCCCCCAACTCTGTTGTATGCCGCTACCCTCGCGACCAACATTGATGCGCCGGCCTGCCAAGTCGGCGATCTCGCGAATACCGGAATCGGCCCGGACCATGATGGTGACTAACTCGGGGTATAGGCTGAGTACAGAGCGGAGTTCATCGAACCCCTTGCCGGCATAGCCTCCCTCGCCGTGATAGGCGGCATAGGCGATATCCGACTGGACGATACCGAATTCAAGGTCGCCGCTGCGAATTGCGTCAATGTTGTAAGCAGAGCCTGCCGTGGTCTCGGGCGAACATCGAACGCCTGTCCTGTTCGTGTCCCGATCGACTATCTCGCAGATAGCCTGGCCCACGGGATAATAAACGCCGCTCATTTCTCCGGTGCCGAGCGATACAGTCGCAGCTTTCGCACCGAAGTCTTCCCATTTCATCTCCAGATTGTAGATGGATTGAAATGCATCAGGACCAACGCTGACTGCTCCCTGCAATGGATGATCCATGGCGTAAATGAGGAACATCATGACTCCAAGAAAGATGGCGGTAATGCTGCTAAAGAGAAGCTGTGGCAGCAGATCCATATGAAGCATCCACAGGAATACGATCGTAACGAGGGCGCCAAACAGGAGGACATACCAAAGAACGTCGGGAATTGACGAATACACCGCGCTGAGACGCTGTTCCCGTGCGACATTCACGGCATTAAAATGGCGAAGCATTTCTCGATGAATATCTTCCTCAGCCGCCGTTTTCGGCTCAAACGAGAGCAGCTTCTCTCGGATCGCCTGCAGTCGATGGTCGCTGCCGACAAGGATGCGCTCCTGGCGATGCGCGGGCCACTCCTTCTCGATCACATAATGGGTATAGTCACGTAATTGGGCCCGCAACTCACTTCGCAATGGCTCCGGGTATGCATCCGTCATGTGGTACATCGTTGACAGATTCGAAGTCCCCACGGCGATGTGTTCTTGCAGGTCTTTCGTGATCTGAAAGGTTGCAACGACCATCAGACCGAGCAGCACCGCGTAGACAAGTCCGTAATTCGCCGCGACAAAGATCACCACGTCGTTGACCTGGCCCCTACCATGAACTGCCCGGCGCATATGGGGATGAACGAACACAATGCCGATCAGTGCGATGGCAAGAAAAAAGCCGCAGAACACCAGGGCGAGCTCAGCGGCTGTGAGGCTGTTCAGCCAGGCGAGGAACCATTGCCTCATGGTTCAGCCCCAGGGCCCTGCCCGCAGGACAACACGGCAGGCGCGGGGTGCACGTGGTTGGTCTCGTTCTGGCGGGTGTTTGTTGATTGCCACCGGCCCGGTGCATGGGTCGTGGCTATCGCGCCGGGCCGCCAGACTCTTCATGCGTCAAGCTCCACATCCGTCAAACGCATGTCGGATATTGCGGTGACATTCGCTGCGATGCCGGCGCCGGCGGAGATCCGGATTCCAGAACTCCGACTTCGAACCCCGCCGGCAGCGCCGCATTAGCGAGCCATACTGCCAAGGCCTCTGAGCACCTCGTCGGTGTTGGCATAGTTGCGATCGGCCATGCGGTCGATCGATTGCAGCAGACCGCTTCCAGCGTTGCGGGCCCGTGCCAACCGCAACAGGTCCTGCTTGTTCAGGGGAAACGTGACTCCTCGCAGATATTGCGACACGAGACGTCCGGTGTCGTCATAAACGGAGACGCTTGCTGGGTCAGCCCTCCCATAAAGGTGCGTGCCGTAGGCTGGCTCGTGCGCATGCTCGAGGGGATGCAGGATGCGCTTGTGACGTGTGCCGAGCCATGAGCCGAGGAGGGCGGCAAGCAGTCCGATCACCAACGCCGTAAAAAACGCCCGAGCCGCCTCAGCAGTGCTGCGGGCGACCTGGTCCGCGGCAACGCGTGCGCTCTGCTCAATCTGCGCCAAACCGGCCCTTGCATCTGCCTCCATCCGAGCCACGCGCCGGTCGGCCTCCTCTCGGGTCACCCCGGACTGTGCCGCGACGAGACTGGCCAGTCGGGTGTGGTCTCCCTGCGACAGGCTGCCGCTGGGGAGGGCGCTGCGAACCAGCGTAGCAATCTCCGCGCCGATCTGCTCCCTGCTCATCGTGGTTGGATCGCCGCTGTTACTGAGAGACTGCTGCAGACGGTCGATCATGGTCTGTGGGCTGACCGCGGCCGGAATGATGCCCGAAATGACACCTGGGCCGCCAATCGTGCGGCTGACCTCCGAGCCGAGGCCCGCCCCTGCGAGACCGAGCAAGCCGAGGATTGCCTGACCCAACAGCACACTGCCGAGCAACACGGCCACGGCCCACATCGTAATGCCGTGCAGTTCTCCGTCGAGGTGCGAGTGTGTTCCGGACAAGCGAGCCGCCACGTATCCGCCGAAGGCCATCGATAGAGCAAAGTTGATGATCTCCCAGATCGCAGCGCCGGTGCCAAAGTTGCTGAGATCGCTCGCCGTGGCGTTGATCGGGTTGATCGACCCCGCTCCTATTGCGGCGCCAAACAGACTTAGCAGGAAGGCGGTGGCCACAGACACGATGGCGCCGGCAATAACCGCCCCCCACGAGATGCGACTTCGGTGGCCCCAGGAAGGGGCGGGCGCTAGCGCGGTTTCTGAGCCCGCCGTTGTGCTGAACATTGTCATGGCTTCCTCCATTCAATGGTACGAGCGTAGTCCGCTGTCGATCAGGACTTGACGAGGTGGTACTCGATCCGTCGATTGCGGAATCGGCCTTCGAGCAGATCATTGCTGGCGACCGGATTGGCGCTTCCGTATCCCTTGGCGACCAGCATGGATGGGCTCACGCCGTCCTGGATCAGGACATTGCGGACGGCATCGGCGCGCTGCTGGGAAAGCGTCATGTTTGCTGCCGAGTCGCCTACGTTATCGGTGTAGGCAGCAATCTCCAGCACCGTTCCCGGCTTCATTTCCTTGATGTCATTTGCAGCGTCCTGCAAGAGCGACGCTGCGGCCGTCGGTACATCGGCTCCCCCGCTTGGGAAGTTGATGATCGATTGGTTCAGAATGCCGACAAGGTCTTTCGACTCAAACCCCGTCTTCAGCGATGCCAAGGCTGCGACCGCCTTGGTGTTGGCGCTGGACACGAGGTCAGCCATCTTGTCTGACAACGCTCCAAACGCCACAGCGGTGCCAAGGATGCCCTTCAGCGAGCTGGCAATCCGGTCACGGTCTGCGTCGCTGACGACGCCGCCGAGGTTGATTGAATTTCCATCGAACTGCGCTTGAACGCCCGGCGTCTTGAAGTTTCCGAATGTTGCGCGCAGGTTGACCAGCCAGGGCGCAGCGCCGCGGTTGAGATCGATGCCGATGTCACCGCTGATCTTGTCGGCGCCATACTCCGCCTTTAACGCGTTGATGATCGAGGTGCGGGTCTCCTCGTCATGCACCGTTCCCGAATAGTGGATCACGCCGTTATCGTTGCTGAGTGCGAGGCGCGGTGGCATCGTTGGCGTTGGCGGCGCAGGCGGGAGGGCAGGTGCTTGCACTACCGCGGGCCCAGGGGTGTGGTAGTTGGTCGAGAACAGGTAGGAGCCCAGTCCCAGAATGCCGAGAGCACCAAGCAACGGCCACATCCATTGCGCCATGTGCGGCTGATCATGGATCACCTCCATGTGCCGCGGTGCAACCTGTTCGACGATGTGCGGGGTGGGTTCAAACCGCTGAGTGGTCGGTGAGGACAGAAAGCTCCTGATCTCCTGCGGGATGCTGGCCGAAATCGTCCCGCCTGGCGTCAACAGACCTATGATCCTGGGCAAAGCGTAGCCCACAGCCGTCGACACCAGTGATGTGCCGAGGCCGAGCCGACTGGCAATCCCGCCAAGTGCATTGGAGCCAACGACGCGCTCCATCAGTTGTGCCGACATCGGTGAAGCGTCGGCATGGCCTAGCCAGGACTCCATTTCTGAGCCGAAGCCGGCCGTCTTCAGCTTGTCAAGAAAGCCGCTGAGACCGCCGGGCGAGCCAGTGACATAATTCAGAACCTCCTGCACCAGTGGACCAGCATTCGCGCCCAGTCCGAATCGGCTGGCGAGATCCTCGATGAGTGCGTCGACGAGAGCCATGTTATATACTCCTAAGCTTGACGTCGGTTTGGCAGGTTCATTGATATCCGGGGCTGACGGTGACCTTTCCGCTAGTTCGCCATTTCTCTTGATTTTCTCTTGCACCCTCAGCTCCAGACCAGCGGCCGATGCTCGTTTTGCGAGCGAGACTACGCGCCAGACTTCGGGATCACCTTTCCATCGGGGCCGATGCGTTCGACTTCCGCCTGCTGGCGGCGCAGCTTTTCCTTGACCGTTTCCACGCGATCCGTGCCGATCTTCTTGAGCGACACTTCCTCGACAATCCGCGCGGTCTTGTTCGCCAGGGCCTGCTCCGCGGTCTCGATGACCTCGATTTCTCCGTCCGCCCAATCGATGGCGCCGACATATTTTGGATCCGAGATCGCGCGGCGCAGCACCTCGGCATGCTCGTCATGCAATGTGACGTCCGCGGATGTCTCGCGTTCCGTGATAAACCGGCGGACGCGCGTCCGCCCCGTCTGGATCATCCGTTTGCCGACTTCCAGCTGCTCTTCGGCAAGGCGGAGGATGCCGTCGTGCACTTCGGCGAGCTTCTGCGACACAGCAACCTGCTGGCCGGCAACGAGCGGAACTGCATCGATCTTTTTCTCAGCCGCCTCGATGTGGGCCGCCGGCGCTATACCGGAGGTCACGGCGCGGTCGTGCACATCTACGGGGTGATGCATATCAAGGATGGCTGTGGCGTGCGCGACTTCGCTATCCATCACGCGTGCAGAGACTACGACGCCGCCATGCTCGACGGTCTGGTGGTAGACGGCAGCTTCATGTTCGTACACGTCGCTCCCGAACAGACGATGCCATAGACCGGCTTCCTTCACACCTGGAGCGAGGGTCTTCTTGCCGCTCGCCAAGCGGTCGTCGTCAAAGATGCTGATATCCGCATTTGCGAACCCTCCAGCCTTGAGGGCTTTGACAGCGGCATCAGCATGGTCTCGGGTGTCGAAAACGGCGACTATCGTCTCATAAGCCATGTGGCTCCTCCTTCTGCTTCGATCGCTCCACTCCCTTTCGGGGTTCATCTGCCCCGTGGCCGACACCGAACCAGCGTCGGCTACACCTGTATTGCCCGGATACCGTGTCACTTCCGCTTCCTGATAACGCAGCGTGACCGCCTCTTTGTGATGTTCAGTCGTGCGAACCCGCCTGATTCGAATTTCTTCCTTGAGGACAAGCTGTCGTTCTACAACCGGAACCTCTTCCACGATCGGAATGATCGTGGTGTCGCCCTCCTGACGCACCTCCGGCACGGCGTCGATCCGCACCCCTATCGGTACTGTTTCGATCTCGACGTGCTCACGCGCCAGGTTCTCGTCGATCAGCGCCTCGCGCTCACGCGTTCGCTTTGCGATGCGCACGCGCCCGGTTTCGACTGTTTCCTTCGAGACAGAAAGTTCTTCGGCCGACAGTTGCAGCGTCCCGTCGTCAGGACTTCTGTCGGCTTGACCCTCGTGGCCTTCCGGAAGCGAGTCATCGTTGCGGTGGACCGTCATGACGGCATCTCTAAACACGGAGCCCGCCCGCTCCTGCGTGTCGAACCCCCGCCTCGGGCCACGTCCGACACGCGATCTTGTTTGCCCCCTGGAGAGATCATTTCATTGGGCCTGATCCTTCCCCTTTTGCATTTCAGGAGATGCATTTCAGGAGATCAGACTCTCATCGCAGGTCGACCTCACTGCGAAGCACTGCATCATGCAGCATATTCGCTGCACGTGATGATTTCGCGACGTCATCAGAGGTCACCGACTCCAGGTCGATCAAGAACTCTGCAAGAGACACTCCGGGTCGCAACACCAAGGTTCTGCGATCTTAAACCGTGGCTCTGATGGTGGCGTTCGTCGTCCACAATCATAGGGCGAGTAGTAAAATCTTACTAAACGGTCTTCAATCCGTCAATCGGACGCTGCGACAGCAGTGGTGTCCTTATCTTTGTGACGCTGTCGCGTAATCAGGAAATTTTCTCTGCGAATAGTGGTTGTGGTGCTGCCCACGCGTCATTGCCGGGCCTGACCGGCTTGACCCGGCAATCGATCAAAAGCGCTTGCCAATAGGGGCCGTCCACATATGACTCGGGGCTCGACCGATGGCGAGTGGAGGGGAGTCTTGTCGATTCACTAATTTCCGGACGGTCCCGAGATGCGTTTGGCAGGAGCCTGTCATGGTCGCCGCAGTACGCTCAACAATCTACTTGCGTTCTGCAAGAGGACGTTACAGCCACGCGCTGGTTCTGATGACTGCAAGGAGAGATGGAAGATTCTCCCTGATTGGTTCAGGAATAGGGTAGGGCATCAGATTGTCAATTGACACGCGTCTGTTCGTCGATCACCTTCGCTTCGAAGCGAACAGTGTAGCCGAATCATAAGCAAAGATGCGTTGGTAACCAGCGCGTCTTTGCTTCGTTTTCGCATCATTTCTGTCCGAAGGCTGGTGCCCACCTTTCGGAGATGATGCCTGGGGGTGAGACGACAGGGATGGGCGCGCGAGGGCTGTTGATTGCCTTGTTTTCGGCGGGGCTGGTGTTTGCGATTGACGTGGCTTTCGCGGACGAGGAGACCAACGTCCAGAACCTGCCGTCGGTCGAGGTCGCCGCGCCGCAGCCGGCTGCGAAGCGCAAGGCTCCAAGAACCACGAGAGCAACGACACCGAGGACCGCAGCGAGACCAACGGCACAGGTTGCAGCCAGGACGAGGATTTACGTTTACCCGACGACGCCGGGCACCGGCATTGGCGTTGACGTCGATAAGGTTCCCTCCAGCATCAACGCGGTCGATGCCAGCCAGATCAAGCGCACAGGTTCGCTGAATGTCGCCGACGCGCTCCGCGACAATGTCGCAAGCGTCAACGTCACCGAGGTCTCCGGCAACCCGTTCATGCCGGACGTCGAATTCCGCGGCTTCGTCGCCACGCCGGTGGTGGGGACGCCGCAGGGGCTCGCCGTCTACCAGAACGGTGTGCGCATCAACGAAGCTTTTTCCGACGCCGTCAACTGGGACCTGATTCCGACCGCCGCCATCAGATCGCTCACGCTCGTGACCAACAATCCCGCCTTCGGCCTCAATGCGCTGGGCGGTGCGGTCAATATGCAGATGAAGGATGGCTTCACCTATCATGGTGCCGAGATCGATACCATGGGCGGATCGTACGGGCGCATCCAGAGTTCGGCGCAATGGGGCAAGCAGGTCGACAACAATTACGCCGTCTATGCCGCGCTTGAGGGGCTGCACGACGACGGTTTCCGCAATTTCTCCGCGTCTGACGTGCGCCGCTTCTATGGCGACGTCGCTTACCGAAATGAGGGGAGCGAATTCCACGTCAATATGGGGGCGGCCGACAACTTTTTCGGCGCGGCTGCCACGACTCCCATCGAACTCTTGCAGCAGTCGTGGGGGGCGATCTACACCACCCCGCAAACCACAAACAACCGTGTTGGCTATGTCAATCTGACCGGCAAAGTCGAGGCCACGCCGACCTGGACGTTTGAAGGCGCAGCCCATGTGCGCATCTTCGAACAGCGGACGGTTGACGGCAATCCGACCTCCACGCAGCCGTGCGCGAATCCGACATTATTGTGCTTTGGCGACGATTCTGCGCCGGCCAACGGCTTGAATGGTGTCCAACTTGTAAATCCCTTCGCGCCGGACGCGCTGCTGGGTGAAATCGACCGGACCAACACGCGATCAACCACTTTCGGCGTATCGGGGCAGGCCACCAACACCGATCAACTGTTCGGGCATGACAACCGCTTTGTGGTGGGCTCGAGCTATGACGCCAGTGTCACACGGTTCAATGCGACAGCCGAGCTTGGAACGATCGGCACGGACTATGTCGTCACCGGCAGCGGGATATTCCTGGGGCCGTCGGGTGCCACGGACAACACCCCGACGCAGTTCGCGCCGGTGTCGCTCCGTACCGTCAATCAATATAATGGCCTCTATGCGCTCGATACGTTCAACGTCACGGATGCCTTTGCGATCACCGGGGGCGGCAGGTTCAATGTAGCGCGCATTTCACTGGAAGATCAGATCGGGACGGCGCTTAATGGTGATCACACCTTCAGCCGTTTCAACCCGGTCATTGGCGGCACCTACAAGATCACGCCTGAGCTGACCGCCTATGCCGGCTACTCCGAAGCCAATCGGGTGCCGACGCCCCTTGAGCTCAGTTGCGCAGACCCAAACAACCCCTGCATTATCGGAGCTTTCCTGATCTCGGACCCCACACTGAAGCAGGTTGTTTCCCACACCGTGGAGGCGGGGTTTCGTGGCACCAAGGAATTGAGCATTGGCTCGCTCGGCTGGAAGATCGGCGGCTTCCGCGCAACCAATACGGACGATATCCTCGCCGTTGCCGTCGCCGGGCGGCAGGGCTTTGGCTTTTTCCAGAATGTCGGCTCGACGCGCAGGCAGGGATTCGAGGCTGAGGTCAACCTGAAATCTTCCGTGCTGCAGTTCCATGCGAGCTATGCTTTCGTCGATGCGCGCTTTCTTGACGCGCTCGAACTCTCCTCCAACAGTCCCTTCGCTGTTGATGGAATCATTCAGGTTCTGCCGGGTGACCAGATCCCCGCGGTGCCACGCCACCGCATCAAGGCCGGCATCGAATATGCCCTCACGGATGTCTGGAAGGTCGGTGGTGATGCGCTCTTTGTATCGAGCCAGTACCTGGTCGGCGATGAATCCAACCAGGCACAGAAGCTGCCGTCCTACACGGTGTTCAACGTCCACACCTCTTACCAGATCAACAAAACCTTCCAGGTCTACGGCCGCATCGACAATCTCTTAGACAACCGCTATGCGACCTATGGTACGTTCTTCGACACCACCGCCGTGCCTAATTTCGCCAATGGCAGCGCGGCCTTCACCGACCCGCGCTCACTGAGCCCAGCCCGCCCGCGTGCCTTCTACGCAGGGGTGAGGGCGACGTTCTAGGGGTTTGTCGTGGCGAGTCGCAATGCGTCTGAAGTCTTTGAGACGACAGAAGCAGCGTTCGACGACATCGTCCCTTGTAATCCGCTGCCAATGGAGCGGCCAACAACATGCTCCCGTACAGGTGGGGTGTGCGATATGCATGTAGAAATTATGCGACAGAATATGAGTCTTCGAAGATGAGAATTCTCCACACCGCCGACCTGCATCTAGGTCGCCAGTTCAACGGGATTCCTCTCGATGACGATCACGCAGCGATCCTTGATCAGATTGCTCGCGCCGTCGTTGACCTCCGGATCGATGCCCTTGTGATTGCTGGAGATATTTTTGATCGCGCTGCGCCTCCCGCGACCGCGGTTCGCCAGTTCAACGCCTTTCTGTCGCGGGTCGCCTCCGAAACGAATGCAGCAGTGGTTATGATCGCGGGCAACCACGATTCCGGCGATCGAATCGCGTCCATGTCGATCATGACAGACACGCGGCGAGCACTTATTCGAGGCGTGGTCTGCGCCGACGAAAAGCCTCTTCTCCTCTCGGACAAGCACGGTGTTGTCGCGTTTTCTGGTCTCCCGTTTTCGCACGAGTATGCAGCCCGTGAGTGTTTCACCGATGAGACAATGCGGGCGCCCGAAGATGTCCTCGTGGCGCAAATTGCCTCAGCCCGCCGCAACGTTCCCGATAACGCGCGCCGGGTCATTGTCGCTCACGCCTTCGTGTCGGGTGCACGTGGAAGTGAAAGCGAGCGGCCGTTGGCACGGGCCGGAGGTGTCGAGATGGCCCGGCCGGAGATATTCGACTGCTTGCATTACGTCGCCCTTGGGCACCTGCATCGCCCTCAGTCCGTCGGCGTGTCACACATCCGATATTCCGGATCGCCGCTTGCCTTCGGGTTCGATGAGGTGGACGTAGCCAAGTCCATGAGCCTCGTCGAAATCGATGGTGCAGGTCATGCGACCGTTGAGGCGATCCCGTTCGAACACCTCCGGGGCGTTCGCACGCTCCGGGGAAAGCACGCTGAACTCCTGCTAGCCAAACCGTCGTCTGATTTCATCAAAGTCGTCCTCACTGATGATGTGCCGGTCATCGATGGCATGAAGCGCTTGCGTGTCGTGTTCCCGAACGCGTGCGAGCTGGTCTACGAACGGAACGAGCGCCCGCATGAAATCAGGCCGATCAATGGAACGGGCAAAAAGATGACAGATCCGCTCGCCGTCGTTGGTGAGTTTGTGGAGCTCGTGAAAGACGAGCGCATGACCGAAGGAGAATACAACGTTATCGCTTCTGCACTTCATGACATCAGGAGTGGGGAGGGCGCGGCATGAGACCCGTCAGACTCACAATGCAGGCTTTTGGGCCTTATCCGGAACGCGAGGTTATAGACTTCCGTGATGCAGTTGAAGCGGGACTTTTCGGAGTCTACGGCCCGACCGGCTCGGGGAAATCGACCATCTTCAGCGCAATGACTTTCGCGCTCTTTGGTAAGCCAGCGAAGGCCGACCAGGATGTCGCCTCGCTGCGTTCCGATTATGCGGACGCTGGTGTTCGCACTGAAGTCGAATTCGTGTTCGATCTCGGCGAGCGGCGTTATGTTGTCCTGCGGTGGCCGGATCAGACACGCCCGAAACAGCGTGGAGGAGGCGAGACCAGAATCCCGCATGAAGCCGTCCTGTTTGATGCGACTGGTCTGGCGCTGGACGACATCAAGGAGGAGCAGCGCGGCAAGATCGTTGCCGAAAAGAAGGTGCGTGACGTCGATGCGGCGATCTCGGAGATGCTGGGTTATGGTCCCGAGCAGTTCCGGCAGATCGTTCTCTTGCCGCAGGGTCGTTTCGAGATATTTCTTTCCGCGAAGACGAAGGACCGGCTCGAGATCCTGCGCGACCTGTTTGATGTCTCGGTTTACCGGTCGCTTGCAGCCAAGCTCAAGACGGATGCCGACGCGGCAGAGCGCCATGTGCGTGGCGAGCGCAAGGTCTGCGCTGGGCGCCTTGAGGCGGAAGGCTTTGAAAGCACGGATGCGCTGACGGCCGGGATCACTGATGCTGAAGTCCTCCATGTAAAATTGCTGGAGGACGAGAAAACCGTCCGGGTGATCTTCGAAGCGTCCCAGGCGGCGTATCGGGAAGGCGAGAAGATCGAGGCTCAGTTCAAGATCGCCGAGGATGCCAAAAATACGCTCAAAGGGCTTCTGGCCGTTAAGGAAGATATGGACGCGCGGGCGGATCGGATCGAAGCGGCGGAACGAGCACGTTCGCTGCTTGATGTGGAAGGCAACGTCAAGGAAACCGCTGATGACGTCCGCAAGGATGAGGAGAAGCTGAGGCAGTTTGAAGAGGCTTTTGCGAGTGCCAATAAGAGCGCGAAGTCGGCGGCTGAGGCGCAGGAGAAGGAAAACGATCGAGCGGGAGAGATCGAGGAGCTTCGCCGACAACTCGACGAACTCGATCGTCATGGGCAGATTCTGGCAAAAGCCGCAGACTTCATGGGAGTCGTTGAGACGGCGCAGACTAAGGAGCTCACGGCAACTAAAAGACTGAACGATGCCAAGTTGCGTTTGACAGTCCTGCACGGCAGGCGGAGCGGGAAGTCGGATATACTCAAAGCGGCACGTCAGACCGAGGCGAGCCGGCTAGACATCGTAACCTGCCTGACTGCGCTGAGGTCAGTGCTTGCCGCAGCCGAGACTTTCGAAAAAGCACAAAATGAGGCCTTGACTGCACAGACCGCGGTCGAGACGCACACTTCCAAACATGACACGGCGAGCAGCCGCGTCGGGAAGATGCGGGCCATATTCGACGAGGCCGAGCGGAGCCTTGCCTCGGCCCAGGCGCTGCACTTGGCCTCAAAACTCGAGGCTGGTGCGCCTTGCCCCGTGTGCGGCGCAATTGAGCATCCAGCACCTGCGACCGGTCAGGTCGAGCATGCCGGCCGCGATCAGGAGTTTCGCGAGGCCAAGGCCGCATGGCAGAAAGCGGATGAGGCGGCACGCCAGGCAGAGCGTGAACTGATCAGGGTTCAGAGCGTCCTGAAGGAGCGGCAGGACCGCTTGGCTATCCTTAGTCGGCCGGAGGATACCAGCGTCAAGTTGAAGGAGAAGATTCAGGCCCAGGAACAGGACCTCAAGGCCCTTGGGCCGGAGACCAACATCGCCGAAGCAGAAGCCGAGATTGAGCGGCTGGATCAGGAGATCGTGACGCTCGAAACAGAGCGCGACGCGCTGCAAAATGTCTTGTCTGATCGGCATGAGATTACAGTCGCGGCAAAGGCACGACTCGAAGAGATGCTTACCGCTGTGCCGGAGGCACTCCGAAATCAGAACGCTCTTATTAAGGTTCGAGAAGGTGCCTCACAGGAACTGACGGATCGGCGCCAGGCAAAAGCGAATGCGGAGGCTGCAGTGATGGCCGCCCGCGAAGCCGCCTTGGCTGCGCAAAAGGATCGGCAGGCCGCCGAGGAGGCCCTTTCGTCATCCAAGGAGCGGCACCGCAAGGCAACAGACATCTTCCAATCACGATTGGAGCAGGTGGGTCTGTCGGACAATGACTTCCGCATTCTCAAGCCGTTCATCGAGACCATTGACGAGGATCGAGTGACCGTAGAGGGGTTTTGTCGCAAGCTCGAGAATGCCAAGGAGACCGCGAAAAGGACGGCCGAGGCCATCGAGGCGCAGGTCCGCCCCGATTTGCAGCACCTTGGAGCGAGGCAGGGTGAGGACGAGAAGAAGCTGGCTGAAGCGATGGGCCAGCGTATCGGCGCAAAGAACCAGCTGGATCACCTCGAAAAACTCCGCGACGAACTGGCTGAGACGCTGCACAGGCTCGATGAAGCGGAGGTCGCTTCAGGGGATCTTCGCAATCTCGCGGCCCTGGTAAACGGCGACAATCCTCAGAAGCTGGACCTAGAGACCTTCGCTATCGGAGCGATGTTCGACCAGGTGCTTGAGGCTGCCAACTTGCGGCTCGGTCCCATGACAGTCAACCGTTATCAGTTGCAGCGCGATCAGGAAGGGGTCGGCCGCGAGCGCCGTCGTGGCCTCGGAATACAGGTACTCGACGTTTTCACCGGCAAGGCGCGGCCGACGATCACGCTTTCGGGGGGCGAGACCTTCATTGCCGCCCTCGCGCTCGCGCTCGGCTTGGCCGATGTTGTTGAGAGCACCAGCGGCAAGGTCAGACTCGACACCATCTTCATCGATGAGGGATTCGGCAGTTTGGATACAGAGAATGAATCCGGCACACTCGATCAGGTTCTGCAGGTCCTGAGTTCACTGGTCAGTCAGAACCGGGCGATAGGCCTCATCTCGCACGTTCCGCTCGTGCAGGAAGCCATTCCGAACGGATTTTACATCAGAAAGCACCTCACCGGAAGCAGTGTGGAAACGAGAGGCGTAGTTTGAATGTAAGTAAGCCCCAGAGACAATGGCGATCAGTCCAGCGTCTCGCGATAGGACCAGACAGCAACCGCAATCACGACGAGTGTAAACAGCGCGATCGGCCACAGGTCCTGCGCAAGAGCCTCAACTCCGTTTCCTTTGAGCAGAACGCCGCGAACGATACGCATGGCGTGGGTGGTGGGAAAAATCTCCCCTAACCATTGCGCCCACACCGGCATGCCACGGAATGGAAACATGAAGCCGGACAGCATGAACGACGGCATCAGCGTGAACTGGGCGAGCTGCTGGGCTTGCATCTGGTTGGCCGAGACGGTTGAGAAGGCAAGGCCGAGCGCAAGATTGCTGGCCACGAACAGGCCGAGCGCGAGCAGGAGCAGCACAACAGAACCGCGGATCGGCAGATTGAATACGGCCGCGGCGATGACGAGAATGAGGATGGTCTGCACATAACCAATCACCACATACGGCACGATCTTGGCGATCATGATCTCAATCGGGCGCACCGGCATGGCCATCAGGTTTTCCATGGTGCCGCGTTCACGCTCTCGCGTGATCGAAAGAGTGGTAATCAGAAGCGTCGACATCGTCAGCACAATGCAAATCAGGCCAGGGACGACATTGAGGACCGTCAGCTGCTCGGGATTGTACCGGGCGTGGACGACGAATTGAAACGGTGCATTGACCGTTTGCGTCTGCCGTCCCGGCGGCAGGTCGCGGTTGAGGCTGCCGACGACCGCGCCCAGTGCAGCCGTCGCATAGCCGATGGCGGTCGGATCGGTGGCGTCGGCATCAACCAGGATGGCAGGCTGCTCGCCGCGATCGACCGAGCGGTCGAAGTTCGGCGGGACGTTGATGACGAAGAGCACGTCTCCGGCTGCAAGTGCCTGTTCCGCCTGGCTTTCCGAAGCATAGAGCTGGATGTCGTAATAGCCGGTGTTCTGCAAGGCGCCGACGATGGTGCGCTCGTATTTGGAGGGTTCACTGATCAGGAGACCTGTCGGCAAATGATGCGGATTGGTGTTGATCGCGTAGCCGAACAGGAACAATTGAAGGATCGGCAACGCGACGATGATGCGTAGCGTCATCCGGTCACGCCGCACCTGGATCCACTCCTTGCGCAGAAGCGAGTACAGCCGTTTCAGCGAGATGCCGTTCATGGTGCTGTTTCCTTGACGGCGAGC
>JGI24705J35276_12238671_pt1 | contig 35506 bp, 21 predicted proteins | sample TergutNt197P4_FD_35276 | JGI IMG/M metagenome (IMG submission 35276) | reverse complement strand
CCCCCCCCCATGGGCGTCCGTGAGAGGTATGGCCGAGGAGATATGCTGTCTTCTGAACCAGGCAAAAATATCTCCATAGCAATAACCGGAGGATTTCATACCGAAGAAGTAAAAGAAATGCTGATTTCAAAAGGCTTAGGCGTAATAACGCTTACGCCCAAGATAAGCGGAGGAATAAAAGAGGCGGAAGAAAAGTACGAAAGATTGTTTAACGAGCAAAGAAAAGCAGATATAGTCGGCGGGTATATAGAAGGATACGCGTTAGAAGCATATTTGGTGAAAGGAGATAAATCTCAGCTGATTTCGTCATTGGCAGACATAAGCAGGCTGTATGCTAAAAAAGATTATAAAGACATAATAGAAAAAATAGTGGCAGCCTATAATGAAGACGTTGTTGAAAAAAAAGGCATTGAGAAAATAAGCGTAGAAACAGTAAGCGAAAACAGAGTGAAAATAAAAACAAATGAAAAAGATATAGAACTCGAGTTTAGCAAAAAAGGAAAAATAGAAATCATCTGGCCGCATACGCGGCAAAATGCAGAAAAAAAGTTTAAACCTGCCTCACTGCTAGACGATTTTTTCAAAAACAAAGACAGTATGGTTTATAAAGTATATACTGTGCTTATCGCGCCGTTGTGGGAAGAGATTATATTCAGAGGCTTGCTGCCAGTAATGATAGTTGCGTCATTTTCAATAAATCCGGTGTTATCTTTGGCAATAAGCGGCATATTGTTTGTCGCGCTGCATAAAGTATTTAACAAAAAGTTAACATCGAAAGATTTGGCAAAGCTTGGCATAATGACAGTGCTATACACGGTGTGTATGTTTATTCCGGCAGTTCCGATGTTGGGGATTTTATTTGAAGCATTTTCTGTTGAGGGATACAACGTAATATATTCTATTATTGCACACACTGTATATAACGCGCTTGTAAGATACGGCATATTGGAAAACATGCCCGTTTCTTCGATAGGCAATATAGCTGATGACAATATAAATGAAATAACAATATATGAAATAATAAATGTGAACGGCGTCAAACAACGGAAGGAAATTAAGATTGCTCAAAAGGATTTAGCTTCGCTTATAGCGGAAAATAAGGGGATAAGCTACGTCGTGCCCAGAGTTCTTAAATCGAGAATGCAAGTTAAATTTTTAGGTAACAGAGTTGTTAATTTAGCAACAAATGAAAAAGTTAAAACAGGAGAACTCAAAGCAGGTGATATTGTAGAATTGTTGGTAGAGGGCGGAAAGGTAATAAGAATATCCCCAAAAAAGGTAGAAGATGAAAACTCTGCAGCTATTTGGGAGTATAAAGGAATAATGGTATATGAAATAACTAAATACGGTCGTAAGAAAATTTGGATTGGACATCAAAAGGCTTTAGGTTCACTAATAGCGAAAGCTGCTGGAAAAAGATACGTCGTACCCAAGGTTCTTATGCCGGTTATGCAAGTTAAATTTTTAGATAACAGCATTAATTTATTACAACACAAAAAAGTTAAAACAGGAGAGCTCAAAGCAGGTGATACTGTAGAATTGCTGGTAGAGGGCGGAAGCGGAAAGGTAGTAAGAGTATCCCTCAAAAATGTAGAAGATGAAAGCTCTGAAGCTATTTGGGAGTATAAAGAAATAACAATATATGAAATAATAAATGTGAATGGCGCCAAACAACGGAAGGAAATTAAAATTGGCGGTAATAATTTAGCTTCTCTAATAGCGAAAACTGCGGGGAAAATATACGTAGTAAGCAAGGTTCTTGTGCCGAGTATGAGAGTTAATTTTTTAGATAACCACATTAATTTATTAAAACACGAAAAAGTTAAAGCAAATGAGCTCAAAGCAGGCGATATTGTAGAATTGTTGATAAGCGGCGGAAGCGGAAAGATAGTAAAAATATCCAAAGAAAATGTAGAAAAAGAAGAGTCGCCGGCTATTTGGAGATTGGAGTTTTCGGTTTCCGATTCCAATATCGGAAAAGCGGTGAATTTTCTATACGATGTTTATGATACTTATATCGCAATTATTATAAAGCTGGGGTGGCGGGTAAGTTCATTAATCGCGTCAAATGAAAAATCAAAGCTGTATGAAATACTGCTTTCCAAAAAATGCTACATTAAAAATTTAGACAATGACGGTTTTGAGAAATTAAAAATAATATATTCGGTTTTAGGGGAATCAGCCGTTAACCAAGAAACAATTAATTTTATAACTTACAGTCTTCAAATTTCAGGCGAGCAATTTGAACAAATATTGGACTATGACAAAGAATTTTTACAAAAAGTGTTTTCAGGAAAATATATTATTAGATTCAACTATAATGATTTCAAAAAACTAAACCGAATATACGTGAAATTAGATAAAAATACAGAAGCCGTTAACAGATATACGATTGCTTTTGTTCAATATCCTCAAATCACAGATGAACAAATTGAAACAATATTGAAATATGACAAGGAGCTGCTGGAAGAATTGTTTTCAGGAAAATATGACATTGAAAAATTAGAGTATGACAGTTTCGAAAAACTAAATAAAATATATGCGGAATCATACGGAAATATAGAAACCGTCGAAAAAGAAATAATTGCTTTAGTCCGATATTCTAAAACTATAGAAACTGTTTATGACGAGTCAGCGGAATTAAATGAAATGCCTTTAGCTTTAGATAGCAGTTATCCAACGATAGAAAATCAGCCAAAAATATTAGAATATGACGAACCATTTTTTAAACAAGTGTTTTCCGGAGAATTTGACGTTAAAGACTTAGACAAAGACTGTTTAGATAAGCTAAATGAAATATATGTGAGATTAGCCAGAAATATAAAAACCGTTAACGAAGAAACAATCAAGTTTGTTCAAAGTTCTAAAATCACGCTTGCTCAATTGAGAGAAATATTGAGATATGACGGAAGATTGTTAAAAGAAGTATTTTCAGGAAAGTTTGACATTAAAGACTTAGACAAAGACTGTTTCAAGAAACTAAACGAAATATACGAGCAATTAGATAAAAATATAAAAGTCGTTAACAGAGATACGATTAATTTTGTTAAAAATTCTAAAATAACGCATGCTCAATTGGAAAAAGTATTGAAATATGACAAAGAGCTGTTAAGAAAAGTGTTTTCCGGAGAATATGGCATTGAAAAATTAGACTCCGGCGGTTTTGACAAACTAAACGAAATATATGTGAAATTAGACAGAAATATAGAAGCCATTAACAAAAAAACGATCGCTTTTGTTCAAGATTCTAAAATCACAGACAAGCAATTTGAAGAAATATTGAAATATGACAAAAAGTTATTAGAAAATGCGTTTTCCGAAGAAAATACTATTATATTAAACTACGACAGTTTAGCGGGATTAAACGGAATATATTCAAATTTATTAGATAAAAGTTTGCAAATAATAGAAAATCAACTGCAAGCAATATTGAAATGTGACGAAATATTGTTAAATAAACTGTTTTCCGGAGAATTTGACATTAAAGACTTAGACAGCGGCTGTTTCAAGAAACTAAACGAAATATATACGCAATCAGATAAAAATATAGAAGTCATTAACAAAGAAACTATTGCTTTTGTTCAATATTCTAAAATCACGGATAAACAATTTGAAGAGATATTGAAATATGACAAAGAGCTGTTGACGGAATTGTTTTCCGGAAAGTTTGACATTAAAAAATTAGACTATGGCAGTTTCGAAAAACTAAACGAAATATATGCGCAATCAGATAAAAATATAGAAGTCATTAACAGATATACGATTGATTTTGTTAAAAATCATGAAATCGACCTTACTCAATTGAAAACAATGTTGAAGGATAACAAAGAGTTGTTAAAAAAAGTGTTTTTAGAAAAGTGCACCATTGAAGATTTAAATTATAACGGTTTTGATAAATTAAACAAAATATATGCGAAATCAGGCGAAAATATAGAAGTCATTAACAGATATACGATTCTTTTTGTTCAATATTCCGAAATCACGGATAAACAATTTGAAGAGATATTGAAATATGACAAAGAACTGTTGACGGAATTGTTTTCCGGAAAATATAACATTGAAAATTTAGAGTATTATGGTTTTGAAAAATTAAAAAAGATATATTCCGGTTTAGGCATAGAAGCCATTGACATAAAAACAATCAAGTTTGTTAAAAGTTCTAAAATCACGAATAAACAATTTGAAAAAATACTTGAATATGGCAAAGAGTTGTTAAAAGAAGTGTTTTCCGGAAAATATGACATTGAAAATTTAGACTATGACGGTTTTGAGAAACTTATAACGGATATTTCTGAAATTACGGCTAAACAAAGCGCCGGTACGGAGTCTTTGGAAACCGGAGAAGAAGGGAATTTAACATCTTCGCGGTTGAAACCGGAAACTTTTGTTTTAGATACGGATTTCAATACGGAAGAATTTTATAAAAAAGCATTTCCTAACGACAGCGCGGCAAAAAATGTATATTTTGAAAGAATGCTTTCGGAGATTGTCTCCGGCACAAGCGACGATTTTCTTGCCGCGGCTCTGTCTTACGACAGAAAATTGTTCGATCACGCTTTATCGGAACCGGCTTTTATAAGTAAGATTAAAGAAGCTTTTAGTAAGCCTTCTTATACAATTTACGAACGTATGCAAGAGTTGAACGTCGCTTTTAGCGACCTTCCGGCAGATACGGAATTGAAGAATTTTCTTAACACTATTGCGTCGCCTGAAAATATAGGCATTAACAATTTTAATGTTGCCCAAAGAAATGATTTCCTTCTTTCTTCAAAAAAATACATTATAGAACAGTTGAATTCGCAGCTGGCCGCGCAAAAGGAAAAGCAGTTTCATATCGGGGATATAATACTTTTTAACAATGCCGATATTTCGCGCAATTATGTTTTAAGCGCATATGAGAAATCGCGCTCTTTGGAAGATTTCGCTTCTCTGGCTATTGTTTACGGCGATGCTAAAAATGCAATAAGCGATAAACAAAAATCAGACATTAAGTCTGCCGCTTCGAATTTTATTATATCGCTTGACTACGGCATTTTGAGCACTGATGACAAAATACGGTATGCGCTTGTTGCCAATACATTCGGAATTATAACAAACAGCGTTTTTGATACGGAAACGGCTGACATTTCGAAAATGGATGCAGACACATTGTTTATATATATGGCTTATGCCGGCGTTATCGGGTACATTGATCTTGCTACAAAAATACTGCACGAGATTAAACAAAAAGCGCCATCGTCAGCAAACGGGCATAAAACTCTTCTTGCGGCAAACGCGCTTATTGCGCTTATGTCTGATTTCGCGCCGGTAGTTATCGGCATTGGAAAGTTATTGCCAAGAAATACGCGAGTTGAAATAAAGCAGTTAAATATATTGCTTGCCAGCGCGTAAAATACGGCAGAAGTTAGGAAGTTTGGAAGCTTGGAAGTTTAGCAACGGCTTTTGTCTTTGCCAAACTTCTAAGCCTCAAAGCTCTCTAAGCTTCCAAAACGGTATATGAAATGAAAAAACAAACTTACATCATGAAAACAAAAATTACCGCAGTATTGACTGCGGCGTGTTTTATTGCTTCTTCCGTTTTCGGACAGATAATTTATGCAGGCTATAATCATGACAGCGCAGCCGAGATTATAAAATCTTCCGATTCGTTCATTCCTTTCTCTGCGGGAAAAGTCACGTACGCGAAAAATTTTAACAGTAAAGATATAGTCATAAATATTCAGGATTTACACTGCCACGGCGAAACCCAGAAAAATATCGCCGCGATTTTGAAAGCTCTGGAAAAATACGGCTTTGATAAAATATACCTTGAAGGCGCCGTGTCGGACGTTTCCACGGATAAGTTTATAAATTTCAGAACGAGCGAGCTCGGGAAACTTGTCGTTGAAGATTTGCTTGTGAACGGAACGCTCAGCGGGGCGGAATACTATTCAATAAAATCAGGTAAAGCCGATATAATCAAAGCTTTGGATAAAAGCGATTTATATTTTGAAAATATACTCCTTCTGGGAAATATATTCAATAACCGTGAAGAAATAAACGCCGAGCTTAAAGGTCTTAAAAACGATATACAGTCCGTAAAAAAAGAGTATTACAATTCGGATTTGCTGAGGCTTGATAAGTTTAACGGTGATTTTTCAAAAGGCAAAATATCCGCGAAAAAATACTATTCGATTTTGAGCAAGCTTTCATCTAAAGCGGGAATTAACATCAACGCTTACGCAAATGTGCATAAGTATATCTCTCTTATAAATGAAAAAGGAATAGATTACGGAAAAATTACAGATGAGCTGCGTATATTTATAAATGTTTTAAAAGAAATTCTTCCTTACGGTATTTATCATGAGCTGTCCGCAAAAAGCAATGATTTTTCAAATACGGAAGACTTATTCCCGGTTTTTGCGGCATTGTCCGACAGCTACGGTATTTGCAAACAGTATAAGCTGAATAATCTGGCGACTTTTTTCAAATATTTAAAAACAAACGGTGATTTGAATCTTTTAAATTTTGCCGCGGAAGAAGACAGACTTATTCACGATATAGGCATATCTCTTTCCAGGACAGGATATGAAAGGGATGTCGTGTTTCTGAACAGATTCATTAAAGTTTTAGACGTTTTTTTTAATACGAAAATAACATCCGGAGATTATGCGTATTATCTTAATAACAGAAAAAAATTTGATGAAACAGTGTCGAAATATTTAGGGAAAAACATTCATCTGGCTAATTTAAAAGAAAAATTATCCGATTATGAAAAATATCACTCTAACAATATAAAAAGAGACGATGTGTTCCTTTCACTGCTGTCATGTTCAAATGAAACCGCCGGAACCGAGTATTCGGATTCAAATAATTTTACCGATTTAAAAGCCCTTATGGACTATGCCTCTGAAGGCGCCAATATTAAAATTGCCATAACGGGCGGATTTCACAGCGAGGGATTGAAAAAACGACTTCTTGAAAATAAAACGTCTTTTATCATAATTACGCCGAATGTTACCGGAAACACGGAAAAAGCGGAAAACTTGTATTTTTCCGTAATCTCGCAATACACGCAGGTTTTTACAAGCGCGTTAAAGCAAATGCCTGTATTAAGCGAACCTATTCAAATAGCGCTTCCGAAAATTATAGAGTCCACAATAAACCGCGCGGCAATAAACAATATTCCGTTAAGAGAAATAGAAGGACTTATTAACGGCATTGTTGTTTCTGCCGAAAAAGACTCAGAAGCAAATTCGGCGGCGGAAAGACTTTTGTACAAGCCTGTAAAAAGTGCGGAAGTTACGATAAATTCAGTAACCGGCAATACCGTCGAATTTACCGTTATGTACGATTACTACGGCTATGGGAAACACCCCGCATACTATATTTATGATTTTAAAACAAAGTCCGTATCTTTAACCGTAGATTCCGCACCGCACGCAATGCCCGAATCCGGCAATGCCGGCGGGTTTATAGGGAAGTTTTCGGCTCCGGTGGTTTACACTGCCGGAACAAATGCCTCCAATCCTGCCGTTGCGGAACTTTCAGTCTCTCTGATTTCTGATGCAGGCCTGAGTGAAATGGAAATCGGCGGGCGGTTTATCGATGGCATTGGCATGAGGGAAAGGATTAAATCGGTTTTGAACAATTTGTCGGAACAAAATACAAATAAAGATTTCCAAAGCGCGATACGAACTCTTTTGGAAGCCGCCGGCAGCAAAGCGGCTGAAAGAATAAAGTTTTTTGAAATAGAAACGGCATATGCGGAATCCGGCGGATACAGAGAAAATAAAACAGCCGAAATCGGAGGTTTTTCTTCTAATAAGTTTAATATAAAGCATGAAGGTATAATAGCTTTAAGAAAAGATCTTTTTTCAAACGATACTGCGTTATTTCACGAGTTTGTCCACTGGGCATTGGCCGAGGGAGCGATAAAGGTTAAAGATATAGAATCTGCGGTTACGGATCCGGAAAAAAGAGAAAGGTTTATTAAGAAAGAGCCTTTTGACGAACATAAAGAGACGGGATTATCCGGAATTTTTAAGAATGAATACAATGATTCAAAAAGAGGGCACAATGCGATAAGAGCGTTTCAGGCTCAGTATCTTCCCGGTGCGGATACTGAGTTGACATTGCTAATCAGAGCGTCCTCGAAAGATTACAGGGACGCTTCAATACAGGAGAATGAAGCTGCAAAGAATAATATTGTGAGGAAATTTGAGAGTCTTCTAAGTACTCTTGCTGCCAAGAAAGAAGGAGAGAAAACTGCTGCGGCAAGTGCCGATGAGGATACATGGTTTGATGAAGAACCGGATACTGCCGCAGGCATGTCCGGAGAACCGGCAAAAACAGCGGAGCCGATTATAATTGATGACCAGCTGTCTGTTTCCGGATCTGCGCAGCTGCACAATAACACTACACTGGTTCTTGATAAAGCAGTATTGAACTCTCTAGCCTACACACCCGGCAGCAAGGTGTATATTACGAGTTTGCCTGAATATTTTGTCAGGGGTATTGCGAGTTTTTTCGGAGGACATGTTTTTCTTTTTACTCAGCCTGAAGCTTTGAAGTCTTTTGCCGACAGCAGATATGAAGAGTTAGGATATAAAGCCAATCCGTTTTCATTTATGCTGATACCTTTTCATTTGCGTATGTTGGTATATCTCAATACTATGGACGGTATTATAGACAAAAACGGCGTTTTGAAAATAAGCCGCCAGGCTAATGCTTTTGACGGAGAAACAGCTTTTTTTGTGAGAGGGTCCGAACACGGCGTTGTAAGAATATTGCCGTCGACGTATGTTAAAGAACTGCTTGAAGAAAATGATCCGACGGAGCAACTTTCCGAAGAATATGCGCGCGGAATAGAAGAAAGTATCAGGGCGGCAGAATCAAGCGCGTCGTTTATGCATGACAGGATTAATACCGCGTTCAGATTTCTAAATGAAGACCGAAAACACATTACCCCTGCGCTAAAGCCGGTTTTGGAACGGATGTTAAAAGATGAAGGATTAAACCGCGACCAAAAAGCTTTTACCGTTCTTCTGCTTGCGGCGATATCCGCCGCTGAAAATCCGGACATCGATTATGTAATGGAACAGATAAAAAATGCCGGAGCGATAAATGCGGATTCTCTTATCTTGTGGCTTAAAATAATTAATAATCCGCGCTCTGAAGACTTTTTCTCGCAAATTATCAGTCATTTGCAAAGTAAGGCTGTTGTAAGCGTGTACGGCGAAACAATGAAAAACGCGCTGGGCTCTTTAACTGTTCTTGAGCGGATGAAAAACGCTTTATCCATATCCGAAAACGAACTATGGCTTCTTGAAACCGAAAGAGCCGAGTCGCCCGGCGGGCACATGCTTTACGGAAAAATTTTCGTAGACGCCGCAATGTCTGACTCTAATATAGATTCCGACAGGCTGGCAAAACTGAAAGATTTCGGCGTAAAGCCTCTGGCTTTAAGAATAGGAAAAAAAGGCGTTGCCAATGACCGTAACAGACTGTGTTATGTCAATGTTGACATGAACGGAGCAGCGGTTACGGCGGAAGCATACCTGCGTATGGAAAATAATATTCCCGTCATTGCTATGGTTCCGTTAAAATTTGAAACGAAAATGAATCCGAAAGAATTTTATGTTAAAGCTTCCGAAGAAGTTTTAAACAGGCTTCAAAACGATTATGTCGTTAAAGGAAAATTCGCGTATTTAACGAGTGGTATTTCGCTCCTTGAAAGAGCTATAAATTTTATTTCAAACGAGAGTCTTTTTAGAATGATAGGAAAAGAATATGACTTTGATTTAAAAGCATTCGCTTTTGACGGTAAAAATATGTCTGAGTTTGCCGGAGCGGTCACAAAAATATTTCCTGACGCATTAGATATACGAAAATCAGCGGAGGCTGCCGGAAGAAACGACGGTAAACTGAATTATTATGACATATCTGGAAATAAAAATAAGACAAGAACTTTTATGCTTGAAGTGCTCAAAAGGCTTGTTCTGAAAGATAAAGAATCAAAGAGCAGATCGGGAATTATCGTAGGCGAAAAAATAAGTTCGAAGTTATTCAGCCTTATCAGCGCTTCCGAGGCTCCTTTATCTTCTTACGGAGTAAACGGGCTTTCGTCTTATTTTGAAAATAGGATGAGGCAGTCGGTTTCGTCAATAATGCTTCTTGAAGATGCCGTAATGAGCGATAATCCCGCCATAGCCGATATCGCGCTTATCGACTGGGCTTCGGCGGCGCAAATGGCTGCGGGCGTAAAAATCAGCGAAAGCGAAATAAACATATACGGCGGCGATATAGAGGATGTAAGGGCAAAATCGCTTGCGATTTCAGAAAAAGCGTTTAACGAAATCAGCGCGGAAGTCAAATCCGATTTTGAAAAATTTGTTAATGCAAACAGACATTTAAAAGATAACGATATTTCGCCGGCAGAACAGTTCGCGCAATTTATTTTAACGTCTCAAATAAGTAAAAATCTTAAAGAAATACATAAAAATGGCGGAAAAGTTGTGCTTTCGCTGAACATATCCGGCAAAATGAAAAGGGACGATATAATACAGGCCGCGCTTTTCTGGCAAAGCGTCGGTTTTGACGGAATAAGAATGAATTTTGCTTCTGAAAAAATGATAAATAACAATTCCTTATTCATCGCTGTTTCCGCGCAAATGAGAAAAGTAAAAAGCGATTCTATTATTATGGCAGGGCTTCCTTCCTCATTGTTGTCTGCCGTGGCTGTCAGAGAATTTGTTGAAAATGCGTCAAATCTTGACATTATAACGGCTTTAAGCGTTGCCAATCTTAACGAAAATCTTGAAGAGTTTAAGCAGAAAATATGGGCGGATATAAATCCTTCGGATGAAAATTCTTCGGATGCAAATCCTTTGGATGAAGAGTATAAATCAGATGCAGAGAAATATTTTGCCGATATACAAAAAGCCGTTGCTTTTGGCGCAGGATACATAGGAGTGTCTGCCGGAACTAATATAATAAGCGCTGACGGCAAGAGCGTTCATGTAGAAATAATGAGCAAAATAACGGAAATCCTTTCGCTGCCCAGAACTCTTTCTCCGTATGAAGCATATGCTGAAGGATACAAAACCGGACTTCAAAGCAAAGACGAACTTAAAACCGGAACCGATACAAATAAGCTTCTTGTTCAGGAGCTTATCAAACTTCAAAACGGCAAATCTCTCAGGCAAGGCATAAAAATTGATGAAGAAGCGGCAAAACATTTTGTCGGTTTTCTGGAAGCTGAGCCCGGAATAAAAAAGCTTCGTTTTATACAAGATTCGCTTGCCGGAAACAATAAGAACGGAATCTATGCAGCGGCGGGATATTTGCGCGGGGCAATTGAAGCGTCGCTCCTTTCGTCTTTTAGAAAGGACAACGGTTTAAGCGATACTCAGCAATCTGAGCTGCTCAGAACTCTTCTGTTTTTAGATTTATCAATGCCGCAAGACGCAAAAGCATCCGGCGAAAAAGAACCTGCCGTACATACCGCCGCAAAGTTAAGCGGTATGACTCCCGATGAAATGCTTCAAACAATGCTTGAAGAAGAGTACGGCGGACAGGCGGCAAAAAGTTTTACAGATTACGCGCTTTACATATATACGCTGCAAAATAACGGCGCGACAATAAACGAAATAATTAAAAATGTAGAACTGTTGATGAGAGCCCATCTTTCTGAAATAAATTTCGGATACGGAATCCCTGTGAACGGCAATTTACAGTCAGCGGACGATGAAAAATCGGCATTAGAAGAAATTATTAAAATTCTTGCTCTTGCCGAACATAAACCGGCAAGTGAATTCATAAAAGATGCCGTAAACGTTTCGGTAAACAAGCTTGCCGTAAGTATGATGCTTAAATCGGCGTAAAGACGTTTAGCTGCCGTTGAAAAACAGCCTCTAAAAGTGTAAAATCTATACGCAAAGTAACAAATGTCTGTAAATTTTTAAGGATATATATGAAAATAGTCATCAAAGTCGGAACAAGCACTCTTACGGATAAAGAAGGAGTTCTTAATAACAAGTACATTTCAGAATTTGCCGCGGCAGTCAGCGAGATAGAAAAAAGCGGACATAAGATTATAATCGTAAGTTCGGGCGCAATCGGCGCGGGCATCGGACATTTAAAACTTAAGTCAAAACCAAAAACTCTCAGAGAAAAGCAGGCGCTCGCGGCCATAGGCCAGCCTTTAGTCATGAACGCGTATAACGAAGCTTTCGCAAAGTACGGCATTACGGTCGCGCAGCTTCTTCTTACAAGGGATGATTTTGACAGCAGGGCAAAATATATCAATGCCAGAAATACGATGTCGGAGCTGGTCGAAAAAAATATTATTCCGGTAATAAATGAAAATGACACGATAGCCGTGGAAGAAATAAACTTCGGAGACAACGATACTTTGGGGGCGCTTGTAGCTTCAGCCGTTGACGCCGACACATTGATAATACTCACGGACGTCGACGGCTTGTACGACGGATACCCGTCAAGCGGAAAGCTTATAAACAGAGTTGAAAAAATAACCGAAGAAATAGAGGCTTTTGCCTCGCCGGAATCTTCCAGCGGCAAAGGCACCGGCGGAATGAAAACCAAAGTTTTAGCGGCGAAAATTGCTTCGGCGTCGGGAGTAAATACCGTGATAACCAACGCAATGAAACTGAAACTGTTGAAGGATATAATAGAATGCAAAGAAGTAGGAACAGTATTTTCCGCAAAAAAAAATCCTCTTGAGGCAAAAAAAAGCTGGATAGCTTTCAGTAAAAAGCCGAAAGGATGCGTGTTTGTCGATAAAAAGGCCGCTGAAGCCCTTACCGCAAAAGGAAAAAGTCTTCTTGCGGCGGGAGTTACCGGCGTAAGCGGCAATTTTAAAAGGGGCGATACGGTAATTATTGCCGAAAAAGATACGAAAAAAGATTTTGCCAGAGGATTAATAAATTACGATTGCGAAGATATGCTGAAAATAAAAGGGAAAAACACAAAAGAGATAAAAAAAATTATCTCCGCAGGAGAAGACGAGGTAATTCACAGGGATAATCTTGTAATATTATGATAAAACAGATTTTTATATTATCGCTTGCCGCCGTTTTGTTTTCTCAGTCTGCCTACGCGGCCGTTACCAAAAAAAAGTATTTTGCCGGTAAAGAATACGGCTATATTTATTATGATAAAGATAATTCGGAAATAGGCAGGGAAAAAATAGTTAAAGGAAATTCTGAATTTTCCTCCGGATTTACAGTCAACGGCGAGGTTAAAGAGGTTGACGATCAAGGAATACTTTTGTACGTATGGAGATATAAAGATAATAAAAAACACGGAAGAGCTATAGGCTTTTATCCGGGCGGCCGGAAGAAGTGTGAGTTTGATTATTATAACGGCGTTCTGAAAGGCATAGGAGTAAAATATTATGAAAACGGAAACATTGCCGAAAAAGTTTTTTATATAGACGGAAAAGTTGAAGGGCCGGCGCATGTATATCTGGAAAACGGGAACTATTACAAATACAGCTATACGGATAATAAACTAAACGGTCCGGCTTTTCTTTACGATAAAGCGCACAGACTTTTGGAAGCGGCGATATATAAGGATAATGTTTTGGAAGGCGAAAACATAAAATACTATCCTTCCGGTTCAGTAAAATCGGAAATGGCATACAGCCGCGGTAAACTTGAAGGTTACGCTAAGTATTATGACGAAAAAGGAAGAGAAGTAAGCACGCTGCTTTATAAAAACGGAAAAGTAATAGACAAAATACAGCATATTGATGAAGATGAAGCTTCCGCGAGACCGGCTTTTTCGAAAAGACAAGGAACCATAAGCATAGTGTGGCAGGGGCCTGCTATGGCTCATTTGAACGAATCAAGAAAAATGATAAATGAAATCAGGTTTTTTGAAAAAGGCAGGCGGCTTAACGGCGTGTATAAAACATATTATAAAAACGGCCAGGTGAAATATGAAGGAAAATTTTCAAACAATATGCCTTACGATGATTTTAAAACTTATTCTCCGGAAGGTAAAATAATAACTATCGATAATTATTACGAAGGCAAGCTGACGGGAATTTCAATAATGTATTATGCAACCGGAGAAAAACTTGCCGAATACCGTTATAAAAACGGCAAACTCGAAGGCATTTCTTCAATTTACAATAAAGACGGCGGACTTATATCAGAGGCCGGCTATCAGGACAATCTTCTGCACGGGTCGCTTAAGAGTTTTTATGAAAACGGGCAGCTTTGTTTTGAAAGTTATTTCTCAAAAGGCGAACCGGTCGGGCAGCTGAGATATTACTCTCCGTCAGAAACAAACCGCAGGCCTTTATATCTGATAGAGTTTAAAAACGGTAAAATGCGCAAAAGCACTACATTTTCAGAAGATAAATTTATTGAGTTTACGGCAGACTATTAACGGCAATTAACAATTAATAATTAATAAATAATAATGTCGGTGTTTCGGCTTTGCCGAAACCTATTAAGAAGTTTTCGCAAAGCGAAAACACAATAATTATTAATTGTTAATTATTCATTATTAATTGATTTTTTCCATACCGAGCTTTCTTCCATGCATAAATAAACAACCGCTTTTGATTTTTTTGATTTAACGGCTTCGTTTATAAATTTGTAAATTTCGGCTCTCATATCGGCGTCATAGCGAAGTTTGTAATCTTTGCCCAAAAGAAGTTCGCCGTCAAGAATTTTGTTTTCCGGAAATCTGTTTTCTATGACGGTTTTCAACTGCGCCGGCATGCGCAGAGCGCCAAGGCTTATCCATTTTATGCTGTTGTGCGGTACTGTGTCGAAAATCATGTCCACTGTTTCTTTATATCCTTTCTTCCAGCCCGCGTAAGGTATCATAGGGTCAAAATGAAACGCCGTGCTAAAGCCCACTTGCGCGCATTTTTTGGCCGCGTCGAGCCTTTGTTTTATGCCGGGCGTTTTAAATTCGTTTTCTTTTTGTATCTTTAAAGAATTCACACTCCAGGCCGCGACAATATTTTCCGCGCCCCCGGCGTTTAACAGGTTGTTGATATTAACGCTTTTTGTTTTAAACTCAAAAAATATGTCGGGACGATTTTTAAAAAAATCTACAATAGGCGCTGAAAATTCGGTTATATCGTCAAAAACAAGAGAGTCCGTGAATTCGCCGCTGCCTATTCTTTTATAATTAAAAAATCCTTTTGCGTTTGGAACTATCTTCTCTTCCCGTAAATAATCGTCAATGTTGGATGGAAAAATTATTCCGGGCACATTCTGGTATCCCTGAAGAAAACAGTAGCTGCATTCATACGGGCACCCCATGCCGAGATTCATTATCGAATATCCGCAGTTTACGACATTTGAAGTGCACGGGCATTTTTTGAAGAAATCGTATTTTTCTTCAATGAGAAATAAGTTTTCGGTCCGGCTGTTATAATCTTTGACGGAAAAAGTTCTGTTTTTTAAAAAAGATTTTAAAGATTCTATTTCCGCGTAAGCGGCCGAAGGAAACAGATTTTTAATTTTTCGGAATAAATGAGACAGGGAAGCTTCTTTCGTGTAAAAAATATTTTTCGGGTTGAATTTTGACTCTGAAACATCAGCTTTGAAAGATTCGTTAAATTCAAGCTTGGGAAGATAAAATGAATTTCGCGGCATTTTGGCAAAGCTCTCGGGATATCTGCGCTGCAGCAGAAGATCTTTGACCTTTTCATAATCTTGTTCTTTGATTAAGCCGATTATTTCGTCGGGAGAAAGATTTTCTTTTTTTGATATTTCGAACACAAGCCTGAGTATTTCTCGCGCTTTATTTGTTCCGAATTTCGGGAAACGCTCTGCTATAAGCTTACGAAGATTATTGAGCATTTATAAAATCCGTAATCATTTGCGCCAGCTTTTTTCTGGCGGAGGATATTCTTTTTTTCAGGCTCTCCTGAGGAGTTTCTCCCAGAGGGTTTTTTTCTATATGGTCTGCGGCGTACATAAAACAAGCGGCCTGAGCGCCGATTTCTTTTGCCGCGGAAAAAACTATTGACGACTCCATGTCTATCGCGCAAATATGTTTTTCTTTAAACAGGTTTATATATTTTGATTCCAAAACCAGAGAGCTGACGCATGCGGAGTTTGTTTTTATCAGATCTTCATAAAGATTTTTTTTATAAAATGACGACGTAAGCTCTTTCGAAGAAGAAATATATTCCGGATCGGCGTCAAAAGAGGCCATTTTTGAAAAGCTTTCCAGATTATAAGCTTTGTCTATCATAAGCAAATCTCCGGACTCAACGTCTCCGCAGCAGCCGCAGCTTCCGAAAAGAAAGATATTTCTGCATGCCGTATTTTTTAAATATAAAACGGCGTCTCCGGCAAGAAAATTATTTTTCAAAGCTATAACAACGGCTTTGCCGGTTTCGGCCGTTTTGACAAAAAAACCGTTTTTCGCGTTTTCGGCAAACAGAGACAGGTCATAGCTCTGGCATATAATACAGTTTTGTTTTATATTTTGCGCCGGTATTCCGAAAAAATGTTTAAATTCCATATCTTTATTGTATAATAAATATAATGGCAATGAAAAGCGGAAGCTCAGAAGTTCGGCAGCTCAGCAGCTCGGCAACGTCAAAAAATAAAGACAAAGCGACCGGAGCTTCTCTGAGCTGCTGAGCTGCCGAACTTCTGAGCTTCTGATAAAAGGGGGTGTCTAATGCACGGCAGTCACAAACTTTGGATAATGGTAGCAATTTTTTTGGTTGTTATAGGGCTTCTGTTGGGAATGTATTTTACCGCTACTCCGGATAAGGTCGGGGCAGTTATTAAAAATAAGCAGCATAGCGAGAGTATGCAAAATATTAATGAATCCGAAGAAATTGATATTGATTATGAAGATGAAACGCCTCAGGAAATGATGCAGGAAGAAAATAACTTACCGGACGAGCTTAAATCAATTGACTTGGACAGCATTAAGGCGGAACACGGCGGGAAACTGCCGGAGAACGACAATTAATAATTAATAACAAATAATAATGTCGGTGTTTCGGCTTTGCCGAAACCTATTAATAAGTTTTCGCATTGCGAAAACACAATAATTATTAATTATTATTTGTTAATTGTTAATTGCCGTTAAATTCGCTACTTTAGCCAATAATTTTTTCCACTGTCCGTTTTCAAATAATACGACAAGCTTCAAATCGTCGCCTACTCCGGACTTTTCTATAATCTTGCCTTTTCCGAAAACAGCGTGGGAAACAATATCGCCTATTTTGAAGGGACTGTTGTCAGCTGTCGGCGTGTAAAGAGGTTCATCTTTAATTATCTCATCATCCGAAGGAATATAATCATAACTTTCATCGTCTTTATAGCTATATTTAGCTTTTTTAGAACCAAAGTTGTTCTTGTTAAAGGGGCTTTGCCCCTTCGGCTCCCGCTCGGCAAATTCGTCTTTAAAACCAGCTTCGGCAATAAATCTGGACGGCATATTCCATCTTGTTTTTCCGTAAACGGTTCTTTCGCTTGCCCAGCAAAGATACAGATGTTTTTTCGCTCTTGTCATTCCAACATACATAAGCCTTCTTTCTTCTTCCAGCTCCTCAGGATTAAACGCTGATTCGCCTATAGGAAACAATCCTTCTTCAAGTCCGCAGACAAAAACGTTTTCAAACTCAAGCCCTTTTGCCAAATGAAGTGTCATCAGCGTAACTTTCCCCTGCGATTCGTCCAAAGTATCTATATCGCTTACCAAGGCAATTTGGGTTAAATAGCCGGAAAGCGTTTTATCCGGGGAACGGTGTTCAAAATCATCTATAGCGGAAATTAATTCCTGAATATTTTCTATTTTTGATTTAGCTTCCGCAGTGTCTTCCGTTTCAAGTTCTTTTAAATATCCGGAATGCGTTATAACTTTTTCGGCTATATATTTTACGCTTTCATTTTCTTTTAAACTTATAAATCCTTTAATAAGCGTTACAAAAGAGCTAAACGCGGAAATTGCTCCTTTGTTTAGTCCTGCCTCCGCGGCAAAAGGTATTGTCTGCCATATGGACAAACCTCTTTTTACAGCTTCTTTTTCAAGATTTTCTATTGAAATTTTTCCGATTCCTCTTCGCGGTATATTGATTATTCTTTTAAGGCTCACATTGTCGTTGGGATTATGTATAAGTTTAAGATAAGCCATAATATCTTTAATTTCAGCGCGGTCGTAAAACCTTAAAGTTCCGATAACCGCGTACGGCATTCCCGCTCTTCTGAAAGCGTCTTCAAAAGCGCGAGACTGTGCGTTTGTACGGTAAAAAACGGCAAAGTCCGAAAGCTTATATTTGCCGTCCTGCGTATTTAACGCGATTATGTCCACAACTCTTGTTGCTTCGTCGTTTTCATTGTCGTTTTTCACCACCGAGACGGAACCGCTGTCCGGATTTTCAGTCCAAATCTTTTTTTCTACTCTTCCGATGTTATGTTTAACCACCTGCCACGCAGTCGTTAAAATCTTTGGAGTGGAACGGTAGTTCTGTTCAAGTTTTACGGATTTTGCTTCAGGATAATCTTTTTCAAAATCCAAAATATTCGTTATGTCTGCACCGCGCCATGAATACACAGACTGATCATCATCGCCCACCACGCATATATTATGATGTTTTTCAGCCAAAAGTTTTGCAAGCATGTACTGCGCGTGGTTTGTGTCCTGATACTCATCTACTAAAATATATTTAAATCTTTGCTGATAATGATCAAGCAGCGCGGGATACTGCTGCAAAGCCGTAACTGTTCTCATTATGAGATCGCCAAAATCAAGAGCCTGCGCCATTTCAAGTTTCTTTTGGTATAGCTGGTAAACTTTCGCAATGGCTGTTCCGAAAAAATCGCCTATATGTTCGGCGTCAGCCGCCATGTCCGAAGGAAACTTTAAATCGTCTTTAGCGCGGCTTATTCTGTCGGCTATTGTTGAAGGTTTAAATTTTTTTTCATCAAGATTAAGTTCTTTTATGCAGTCTTTAATGACATTTTTTTGGTCGGAAAAATCGTATATCAAAAAATCCGGGCTTAAATTTATTTTTGAAGCTTCTACGCGCAAAAAATAAGCGCAGAAAGAATGAAATGTCGATGTCAACACATTGGCGCCGTCCGGAAAAATAGCAGATATCCTTTTTTTCATTTCTGCTGCGGCTTTATTTGTAAAAGTTACCGCTAAAATTGACCATGGAGGAACGCCTCGCGACAGCAGATATGCTATCCTGTGCGTTATTACTCTTGTTTTGCCGGTACCGGCTCCCGCAAAAATAATCAGTGGGCCTTCAGTGCATAATACGGCGTCTTTTTGTGATTGGTTTAATTTTTCTGTTAGAATATTTATCATTTAAGGGCTTATTATACCATAATCACGGCGAATCTTACAAAATTTTGCGATTCGGCTTATAAAATCAATCAGAATTAAGTATAATTAACGGTAATGACAGCACCGGGGAAATTAATGAAAAAAACAGTCATTATCTTTTTTGCGCTTATTTGCCTGGCATTGAATGCTTTTTGCTCGCATCAGCATGAAGAAATAAAGGGCGAAGCTGCCGGTTATGTGAATGCCGCGAATGCGTTTTTAGCGGCAGGAAATTATGCCGCCGCAAAAGAAAACTTGGATAAAGCCGTAAATATTCTGCCGTGGTCTGCCGGTCTTTATTGTATGCGCGCTTATATTAAAGCCGCTTTGGGCGATTATGCCGGCGCTCTGGAAGATTATGACATTACTATTCAGCTTGATAAAAAAGACGCCGACGCGTACGCAAACCGCGCGGCAATAAAATACGTTTTTGGCGATTATAAAGGAGCTGTCAAAGACAGCAATAAAGCAATAAAGTATAATCCTCAGATAGGCGCCGCATACCTTACAAGAGGAAACGCCAAATTTAGCCTGAAGAAATGGAAATCAGCTTTGAAAGATTTTGATAAGGCGTTGGAGCTTAATCCCGTAAGCGCGGATATATATTTTAGCAGAGGGTATGCAAAAGAGCAGCTCAAAGAAAATGCCGCGGCTGCCATGGATTATTTTGAGGCTATAGAAAAAGACCCTGATTTTGACGAAGCTTATGAAAATTTTGAAATTGTCCAAAGAAAGCTCAAAAGAGCAGGCTTAACGGAAGAGTACGATAAAGCGGAAAATTATACTTTTAAATCTCCGGATTCATATTTGAAGCGGGCGGAAATACGGTATAAGATGAGAGATTACAAAAAAGCTTTGAGCGATTTGGAAAAGCTCGCGGAGCTTGCGCCTAAAGACTACAGAGCGTATTACTATGCGGCCGTAATCGAATACAATATCGGAAATTTTCAAAGTGCCGTAGAATACTTTACAAAGGCAATTACAAATTACGAATTACGAATTACGAATCAACGGCAAACGACAACGGCAATAAATATCAACCCTAAAAAAGCGGATTTATACTTTTACCGCGCTATTGCAAAAAACAGAACAGGCGATTACGCGAGTGCACAAGATGATTTGGATAAAGTTATAGCAATGCAGCCGAGAAACGGTAAAGCGTATCTTGCCAGAGCTCTTGTTAAAGAAGCGCAGAAAGATTTAAGAAGCGCGCGCGTAGATTTAAATAAAGCGGATTCACTGGGGGCTAACCTCGCGGATGTAAACATTAATGAAATACCTTTTGAAATAAAATAAAAAAGAGTGAAGATTGAAGAGTGGAGATATAGTGTTTTCGCTTTGCGAAAACCGGTTAATTAGATTTCGGCGAAGCCGAAATTCAATATCTTCACTCTCTACTCTTCAATCTTCACTCTGTAGTTAAAAGGAGTTGTCATGAGCATTTTATTTGACAGAACAAGCATAAGGCAATATACCGCCGAGCCGGTTACGGATGAAGATTTGAATTTTATGTTAAAGGCGGCTATGTCTGCGCCTACGGCAAGAAATACGCGCTGCTGGAGTTTTATTGTTATAAAAGATAAAGAGACGCGTAAAAAAATTGCCTCCATACATAGGGCCGCGCAAATGGTTTTAGGCGCGCCTTTGGCGATACTTATTGTCGGCGATGCAAATCTTGTTTATGAAGATTATCTGCCGCAGGATTGCGGCGCCGCAACGCAGAATATACTTTTGGCGGCAACGGAAAAAGGTTACGGCTCGGTTTGGTGCGGAATATACGGTAATATGGAAAGAATGGAAGAGTTTGCGAAATTATTTAATCTGCCGGAAAACATAAAACCTTTCGCGCTTGCGGTTATCGGCAAGCCGGCGGAAAAACCGGCGGAAAAAGAAAGATGGTCGCCTGAGAAAATTAAATACGAGGCGTGGTAAAACGGCAATTACCAATTACGAATAAACAGCAAATAAAATATAAAAACGGGAAACAAGAATGATTAAACAACGGATTACTGAAAGGCTTGGCAGTATAGTTGAAAAGTATTGTAAAGAAAAAGGATTAACCGAAAGCATTTCTTTCGCGGTAGAAATTCCTCCGAAAAACATAGACGCTGATTTTGCGGTAAACGCGGCTATGCTGTTAGCGAAAAAAATTAAAGCGAATCCGAGAGTTGTCGCGCAGGAAATAATAAACATTATCATGAGCGAAATGGCTGATTTTGTCGATAAGGCCGATATAGCCGGAGCCGGATTTATCAATCTGCGTTTAAAAAATGAAATTCTTTATAAAGAGCTAGCCGCCATTATAGAGCAAAAAGAAAAATACGGAAGCCTTGCTTCAAATAATAAAGAAAAAATTATGGTTGAGTTTGTTTCCGCAAACCCAACGGGGCCATTGCATATAGGTCATGGAAGAGGCGCCGCAATAGGCGATTCTTTAGCCAGAGTTTTAAGACATCTCGGATATAATGTTACAAAAGAATATTACCTTAACGATGTCGGCAATCAAATGCAGGTTCTTGCGGAATCCGTAAGATTGAGGTACTTGCAATTAAAGGGGGACGAAGTCCCCTTTTTGGAAGACGGATATAAGGGTGAATATATTATTGATATAGCAAAAAGGCTTATATCCGAAAATAAAAATATCAATGCAATAGATTTTAAGAAAGAAGCGGTAAAAGACATACTCGCGACTATTGAGAACGACTTGAAAGATTTCAGCGTGGTTTTTGACAACTGGTTTTCCGAAGGCGGCATAGCTGTTGATAAAGATAAAAACGGCAAAACCGAAGTTGACAAAGCATGCGAATACCTGCAAAGTACGGGCAATGCTTATGTTCAGGATGAGGCTTTGTGGCTTGCTTCTACAAAGTTCGGCGACGACAAAGACAGAGTTTTGAAACGTTCCGACGGAAGATATACTTATCTTGCTTCCGATGTGGCATATCACAAAAATAAATTTGAAAGAGGTTTTACCAAGCTTGTTAACCTTTGGGGCGCTGACCATCACGGTTATGTGGCAAGAATAGAGGCTTGCGTGCAGATGCTCGGGTTTTCAAAAGAAGCTTTAAAAGTGCTGCTTTACCAGCTTGTTTCGCTTGTAAGAAACGGTAAGCCCGTGCCAATGTCCACAAGAAGCGGCGAATTTGTGCCTCTGAAAGAAGTTGTCGATGAAGTCGGCAAAGACGCGTGCAGGTTTTTCTTTTTGCTTCGCGCTCCGGATTCGCAGCTTGAATTTGATTTGGAGCTCGCAAAAAAACAGTCCGGCGAAAATCCTGTTTTTTATGTCCAGTATGTAAACGCGAGATGCCACTCCATTTTCAGGGAAAGCCAAAACAGAACGGATTTGAACACAGAGCCTGATTTTTCGCTTCTTAATACAAAGGAAGAACGCGAACTTATGAAACAGCTTTCCACTTTTTGCGATATATTAGCGCTTTGCGAAAAAACTATGAGCCCGCATCATTTCACCGCGTACTTAATTGAGCTTGCCGACATATACCATAAATTTTATGAGAAATGCCGCGTTTTAGGCGATGATTCCAAACTCACGGTATCAAGATTGAAACTTATCGAAGCCGTAACAATTATTATTAAAAACGGCCTCGGATTGCTCGGAGTTTCCGCTCCGGAGAAAATGTGATAACGGCAATTACGAATTACGAATCAACGGCAAAGACAAAAAGACAATTATGAATTATTAATAAAAGGCAAAAGCTGTTTGCAGTTGCCGTTGTTGTTGATTCGTAATTCGTCATTCGTAATTCGTAATTGTCTTTTTGGGGTTTATGAAAAAACTAATAACATCCATAATAAGTTTAATATTTTTAATTAATTTTGTTTTTGCGGATATAACCGTGGTTCCTTACGGCGCCGCTCAAACCGTGTCCGGAAGCTGTTTTCTTTTGAGCGCCGAAGATGAAAGTGTTTTAATAGACTGCGGTCTTTTTATGGATAATAGTAATGAAGCAAGCTCCAATGCTTTAAATTCCGATATGCCGAAAGAGCTTGCGCAGGCAAAAGCTTTGTTTTTAACTCATGCGCATCTTGACCACTGCGGGAGAGTCCCTCTCTTAATAAGCAAAGGCTTTAAAGGGGAAATATATTCCACTGCTGCAACAAAAGAGCTTGCGTTGGCATTATTTATGGAAAGAAACGGTTTTGACATAGTTGAAAGAAAGTGGTTTTGGTCGCGCTCGCGGAGAGAAAGAGCGCAAAAAAGAAATGTAACGGCTGTTGCTCATTGGGATGAAGCATGCAGGAAAAACATAAAAAATATTGAACAATCAGACTCTCCGCTGACGCTTGTAAAGCTGCGTAAAAATTACGGTACGAAATTTATTGCGTGTAAAAACTGCGCTGCCAAAGAAACAGCCGAAATAGAAAAACTGTTTGTCACGGTATTTTATAACAATGAAAATAAATTTTCCGAAAATATAAAGTTTAAATTTATTGACGCGGGGCATATCCCGGGTTCGGCAAGCATAATTTTTAACATAAACGGCAGGAAGGTTTTATTTTCAGGCGATTTGGGAAGCGGTTTTTCAAGATTAAACGGAGAGTTCTCCATACCGGAAAAAGCTGATCTTATTTTTATGGAAGCGACTTATGCCGAAGATAAGCCAAAGCCGGGTTTTGCCGATTATGATGTTTTTCAAAACGATTTGGCTAAAGCCGCGGCGGAAGGAAAAATAATCTGGATTCCTGCTTTGGCGTTTAACAGAACACAGAAAATTTTGTACGAACTCAGGCTTATGCAAAGCAGCGGTAAACTTTCAAAAGATTTTCCCATACACAGCATATCTCCCAGCGCGAATAATATAACAGGAATTTATCAAAAAGAACTGAAAAATAAAGAAGGCGTATGGTTTAGCAAAGAAATTTATAAAGCGGGAAGCATACTGCCTGAAAATTTAAATACTAAAAGCGATGTAAAGTTCGATAAACCGCTGATAGTTGTTTCTTCAAGCGGAGATATGGGTAAAGGCATGTCAGCGCGTATAGCGCGTTTTCTTTTGCCGAGAAAAGACGTGGAGGTTATGATTGTTAATTATGCGGGTCCGAAAAGTACTGCAGGTCTGCTTTTGTCGGGGCATGACACGGTTAAAGGAATAAAAAACGGCACACACGTTAAAAAATATGATATATTTTCAGACCATGCAGATTTTAATTTGCTTAAAAAATGGCTTTCCGGGCAGGATAAAAAAACGGCAATATATATAACCCATTCAGAAAAAGAAAACGCCGCGAAAATGAAAGAACTTCTGACAGAGGAAGGCCGGGCGGCGGCAATTGCTGTTTTTAAAGAAAAGATTGTTTTGGCGGACAGATGATATGTAAGAAAAGATTGTCAAAAGGCGATTTTTATTTTATAACTTTATATAAGGACAGATAGAGCATAAAAATAATTTATACGAAACAACGGTGACGGCAGATGTTTAAAAATAAAAGCATAACTGACAAAAATCTTGTATTCAGCGTTATATTGACGCTGCTTTTTCTTTTTGCCTGCGCCGGAGCGTATATATATATAAATTCCGGTTACTCGAAAGACGTTATTTTGCAGAAAGCAAACACATTCTATATTAACGAGCAGTATTTTATGGCCGCGAAATATTACGCTAAAGCCGCGGAACTCAAAGCGGACGGCGCTGACTTGTACAGAAATTACGCGATAGCTTTAACAAAACTCTCCAATTATGATTCTGCAGTAAAATATTTAAAGCTTTCGCTTGAAGCAGACCCTCATAATCCGGAAACTTTTTATTGCCTTGGCGACGCTTTATATTTAAAAGCCGGAAGCTCGAACAGTTCCGATAAATTTCTTCAGGCGGTCCAATATCTTGAAAAAGCCGCTACTTTATCTCCTGAAATGGAGAAGGCTTATCTTCTAATAGGGCTTTGCTACAGAAGCACAGGCATGCAGGAAAACGCCAGAGCGTGGTACAGGCGCGCCCTTCTTTCCGGCAATTTCAGCAATGCCGGATTTTATAATTTGATAGGCCACACTTTCAGGGAAGAAGAAAGGTACAAAGAAGCTGCAAATTATTACAAAAGGGCAATACATTCGGATTTTGGTTTTGTAGCCGCGTACTGCAATTTAGGCGATATGCATTTGAAGATGAACGATACCCAAAACGCTTTTGATTGTTACGAGAAAGCCGCTGACATTAATCCGAATTACATAGTCCCTTATCTCAAAATCGGCGCCTTGTACGCGGAACAAAATAATTTTGACGAAGCAATATCGCTGTATCTGCGCGCTTTGCAGATTAATCCGGACAATGACAGAGCAAACTATCTTCTCGGCATAGCGTATAAAAACATAGGCAGAAATACCGAAGCCGTGGAGTACCTTAAAAAAGCGGCTTACCGCGGCAGCGATGAAGCGATTTATGAACTTAGAAATATAGGCATAGACCTGAGGTAGAAAATGTTTTACAACTATAAAATCGTATTTTTTCTGATTCTTTACGGCATGTGCGCCGCGCTGTATCATTTTATAAACAAACAGGTGATATTGATGGGTTTGATGTCCGGGTTTTTGCTCGGTTCGGCAATAGTTTACGGTTTGATAATTATCGCGTCTTTTATTGCTGCGCTTTTAATCGCGTTTGTTTCAAAATACTGCTATCTGGCAGGCTGTGGAATATGCAGAATAAAACCCAAACAAATGCTTCCTCAGACGTTTTGGATGATTTTTACGGTTTTAAGTTACGCGGCGGTGTTTATAATTTTCTTAAAAATGATAAAATACTGATATGTTAGATACTCTTTTTACAAAAACTCTTAAAACAAACGCTCCTGACGACTTGGTGTATTTGGACATAGAAACAACGGGACTCAACCATCTTACAGGCGCCAGAATAGTCGAAATCGCAATGCTTAAAGTTCAAAACGGCGCTGAAGAACGTTTTGAAACGCTTGTAAACCCGCTGCAGCCGATACCTCTTGAATGTTCAAAAATCCATTCGATTTACGATAATATGGTCGCGGATTCGCCGGTTTTTAAAAATATAGCGAAAGAAGTAGCGTCTTTTATCGGCACAAGCACGGTTGTCTGCCACAATGCCCAGTTTGATCTGGCTTTCGTGCATAAGGAGCTTTCTGAAAGCGGCATAAGAACAAGCGGGATATATTATATAGATACTTTAAAACTTGCCAGGCAGTATTTTTCGTTTGAATCAAACGTTCTCGGAAGCATTGCAGATGCAATCGGGGTTGAAGCCGGGCTTAAACACAGGGCAATGGCTGACGTTTTAACGATGTTCTCAGTTTCAAAATATTTATTTTCTAATATGTACAGAAAAGGAATAGATACAATTGAACCCGCGCTATATGAATACAATTCAAAATCCTAAAAACGGCAGTTTTTCTCAAGAGTTTAAAAATATTTTAAACTATAAAATTTTTCCGTATGTTTTTTTTCTTATAATTATATTTATCATTTACGCCAAAAGCGTGATGTTCGGCATTACCGAGCTTGATGATAAGACGCTTGTAATTTCGCAGTACGGATACCTTCAAGATCCGTACAATATAATAAGCGCTTTTTTTAAAAGTATTTTTAATGACAGCGCAGATACTTTTTACAGGCCTTTTCTTACCGTAAGCTGGATAATCGACACTGTTATCGGCGGAGGAAGGCTTTGGGTTTATCATTTTTTTGACATTGTTTACCATTTTATTGCCGTATGTCTGCTTTTTAATCTTTTAAAAAATTTAAAAATTCCTCATTTTAAAGCATTCCTTTTTGCGGCTTTTTTCGCCGTGCTTCCGGTTTTTAACCAGGCGGTTTCGTGGATTCCGGGAAGAAATGATACTCTTCTTGCCGTCTTTATTTTCAGTTCTTTTATGTTTTTTGTTAAATACTCCGATTCAAACAGCCTTAAACATATCTTTCTTTCGTCATTTTTCTTTCTTTGCGCGCTTTTTACAAAAGAAACCGCTTTCGCGGCTTTATTGGTTTTTCCCTTTTATCTTGTTTTAAACAAAAGAAATGACTTAAAGAAAAAATTAATTCTTTCAATCTTACTCTTTTTCGCTTGCAGCTTATTGTGGTATTTTATGAAAAACGCTTTTACAGCCGCAAAAGATCTGGATATAATGTATTTAGCGGTTTATACAAAAGCGGCTTTGATAAAACTTTTTCCCGCGACTTTGCAGTATATATCTAAAATATTTCTGCCGGTAAATCTTAAAGTAATGCCTGTTCTTTCATTGTTTGATTCTCTGCTCGGGATATTTGTGGTTGGGGTAATAACTTCATTGCTGATAAAATCAAAAAACGTAAACCGCTCAAATATACTTTTCGGAAGCTTGTGGTTTGCCGCGTTTTTAGTTCTTCCTTATTTTCAAAATAATTATTTTATGCTTGAACACAGAGCGTATGCTGCGGTTTTAGGTTTGATTATTATTCTTAATGAAATTAAACCCGGCAAAAACGTAAAAACCGTTTTGCCGTACCTGCTTGCGATATATTTTATATTTTTTGTCTGCGTATCAATTATTAATATAAATAAGTTTGCAAATAAACTTAACTTTGCGACCGCTGCAATGCTGGAAACGCCGTTCAATATGAAGACGACTTTTTTATACGGAAGAAGATCTTTGGATAATAATACTGTTCGGTTCGGCGAATATTTCATGAAAAAGAATTATGAAGATGTTTCAATAAGAGCTAAACAAAAAAATATACCAAGCAGCGCTTTTCTGGGCTTATTCGCATGGCAGCGCGGGGATATGAAAGCGGCTAAAAAATATCTTACAATCGCGGTTGATAAAAATACGGATGTGCATGAGGCGTATGCGGTGCTTGCCGATATTTATGTTAAAGAAGGAAGATATGAAGAAGCTTTAATTAATATGAAAAAAGCTTTCAAAGTGAAGCCTGAAAACCCTGAATATTTCAGATTTTTAAAATTAATTTTTGAAAAAATAAACAGCAATAAACAACACTGAATAATATTAATCAATAATACAATTGATTAAAAACAATTAAACAATACTATATAACAGCAAATGAGATTAAACAATCTTATTTACTGTTTTTTAATACTAAAAAATACTGCTTGACAATATTTAATAAAATTTATACAATTTTGGCAGTTAATAAAATTAAAAGAAAGAAAACAATAAAATATGGAAAATAAAAACACAAACAACAAACAAATAATGGATATAAAAGAGTTGTCCGAATATTTGGGTATAGGAAAGTCCAAAATATACAGTCTTATAAGGATGAAGAAAATCCCGGCGTCCAAAATAGGCAGGCAGTACAGATTTTCCAAAGATATTGTTGACAACTGGCTCAAAGATAAAATAATCACAAAAAAAGAAGACGCTCCGGTAACCGAAAAAAATAATAATCCGGCACAGACCGGAGAAAATAAATAAGCCGCACAACAAAAACAGGAGGTGTACAATGGCAGAAAAAGTAAAGGCAGTAGGAGTAAAAAGAGAAGCAGGATATCTTTATTTCCTCGACAAAGACGGCGACGTATCAAGAGCATTGATGGCAAGAGGCGGAAAGAAAGGCGGAAAGCCTTCAAAAGTCGCGAAAGTCGGCCTTAAGAAGGAAAAAGGCTTTTTGTATTTCTTAGATAAAAAAGGCGACATTTCAAGAGCCGTTATGAGCAGAGGCGGAAAGAAAAGAGCGAAGAAAGCGAAAAAAGCCGCTCCTAAGAAAAAAGCTGTAAAAAAAGCGGTAAAAAAAGTAGCAAAGAAAAAAATGGTAAAAAAAGCCGCTCCTAAAAAGAAAGCAAAAAAGAAATAACATTTCTTCGAAATGAAATTTCTTTAAACCTTTGAAAGCCCCGGCAATCCTGCCGGGGCTTTTTTAACGGCAAGTAAACGGCAATTAACAATTAACAAATAACAATGAATAATTCAGGAGTTTCGCTAAAGCGAAACCTAATTAATAGATTTTTGTGAAGCAAAAATACAATAATTATTAATTATTCATTGTTAATTGTTAATTGTTTCTTATTGCTTGTTTTTTTGTTATAATCACAACATGTTTAAAATACTTAGAGAAGACATTAAAAATATTTTTGATAAAGATCCTGCCGCGCGTTCGCGGCTTGAGGTTTTATTCTGCTATCCGGGTCTGCACGCAATGATTATGCACAGGGCTGCGCACTGGCTTTGGAATAATAAATTTTATTTCCTGGGAAGGTTTACTTCCCACATATCCAGATTTCTTACCGGCATTGAAATACACCCGGGAGCCAAAATGGGCAGAAGGGTATTTATAGACCACGGTATGGGAGTTGTCATAGGAGAAACCTCCGTAGTCGGCGATGACGTTCTTATATATAAAGGAGTGCTTCTGGGAGGCACTTCTCTTGAGAAGAAAAAAAGACATCCGACGGTTGGAAATAAAGTAGTGCTCGGTTCAAACGCGATTGTTCTCGGCGCAATTACCGTAGGAGATAATGCCCGCGTGGGAGCTGCTTCTGTAGTTACGCATGACGTTCCCGCAAACGCAATTGCCGTTGGCATACCCGCAAGAATAAGTTTGGGATACAGCGCGCAAGAAGTTGAGAAACTTGAACACGACAAACTTCCCGACCCTATAGCCGACGCGATGAAATATGTTTTGGAAGAACAGAAAAAGCTTGAAGAAAAAATAAACGCCGTTTTAGCAGACTGCAGGAAACAACACAACGTAAAATAACAGAGAATAGATAAGAGATAATAGAGAATAGATACGGCAACTGCATAAATTACGTTGTTAGTTGTATCTGTTATCTTTTCTCTATTATTTGCCTTTATCCGGAGGTAATTATGAATTTATCTAAATTCACCGTCAAATCTCAGGAAGCGCTTGCCGACACGCAAAATATCGCGTCAGATTACGGAAATCAGGAAATCACCGCTGAACATCTTCTTTACGCTTTGGTTAAGCAGGAAGAAGGTATTGTTAAAGCTATAATAAAAAAATCCGCAGCATCAGGTCAGGAAGATATGGTGCTTGCCAATATAACAAAAGATTTGATGTCGGAAATAGAAAAAAAACCGAAGGTTTCAGGCGGACAGATATATCTTTCCAACTCATTAAATAAAATCTTGAATGACTCCGAGAAAGTCGCAAAAAATCTTAAAGACGATTTTGTTTCTACAGAACATATTCTTATTGCGATATCGGACGCGTCCGGCGAAGCTGCGTCAAAAATACTGAAAAAATATAATCTGACAAAAGACAATATCTTAAAACTTCTTGTAGACATAAGAGGAGATCAAAAAGTGACTGACCAGAATCCTGAAGGAAAGTATCAGGCTTTGGAAAAATACGGAAGAGATTTGACCGAACTTGCGCGCCGCGGAAAACTTGACCCGGTAATAGGCAGGGACGAAGAAATACGCAGATGCGTTCAGGTGTTGTCCAGAAGAACAAAAAATAATCCCGTAATAATAGGCGAACCCGGAGTCGGAAAAACGGCTATTGTCGAAGGGCTGGCGCAAAGGATAGTTTCAGGAGATATACCGGAAACGTTAAAAGATAAAAAAGTCATAGCTTTAGACTTGGGCGCATTGATAGCCGGAGCCAAATACAGAGGAGAATTTGAAGACCGGCTTAAAGCGGTTTTAAAAGAAATTCAGGCTGCGGGCGGCAGGATAATTCTATTTATTGACGAGCTTCATACTATTGTGGGCGCAGGCTCGTCCGAAGGAGCCGTTGACGCGGCAAATATGCTAAAGCCAATGCTTGCGAGAGGCGAACTTAAAATGGTAGGAGCGACGACTCTTGACGAATATAGAAAATATATCGAGAAAGACGCGGCTCTTGAACGCCGTTTCCAGCCTATTGTTGTCGGCGAACCGTCTGTGGAAGATACGATAGCGATACTAAGGGGTTTACAGGAAAAATATGAAATTCACCACGGCGTTGAGATAAAAGATTCCGCTTTGGTCGCGGCCGCGACGCTTTCGGCAAGATATATTACCGACAGATTTCTGCCGGATAAAGCGATAGATTTAATTGACGAAGCGGCAAGCAGACTGCGAATTGAAATAGATTCTATGCCGACGGAACTTGACGTTGTCGAGCGTAGGCTTATGCAGCTTGAAATTGAAAAACAGGCGATTAAAAAAGAAACGGACGCCGCGTCAAAAGAGCGCCTTGCGAATATGGAAAAAGAGATAGATAAACTCAGGCATGAATCCGCCGGGATGAAAGTTCAATGGGAAAAAGAGAAATCTTCGATTTCGGAAATAAGAAATATTAAAGAGCAGCTTGAAGAAATTAAAATTGAAGAGCAAAAAGCGGAAAGAAACGGCGATTTAAATACGGCAGCCGAGATACGTTACGGCAGGATACCCCAGCTTCAGCGGAAAATGGAAGAAGAAAGCAAAAAGCTTGAAGCTTTGCAGAAAAATAAAAAAATGCTCAAAGAAGAAGTTGATGAGGAAGATATCGCGGAAGTGGTCAGCAAATGGACTGGCATTCCCGTGACGCGCATGATGGAAGGCGAAATGCAGAAGCTTATAAAAATGGAAGAGAAGCTGCATGAACGCGTCGTCGGGCAAGACGAGGCTATAGCGGCTGTTTCCAATGCCGTAAGACGTTCGCGTTCCGGACTGTCGGACCCGAATAAACCCATAGGTTCATTTTTATTTTTAGGGCCTACGGGCGTCGGTAAAACCGAACTTGCAAAAGCTTTGGCGGTTCTGCTTTTTGACGATGAGAAAAATATCGTAAGAATAGATATGTCGGAGTACATGGAAAAACACAGCGTTTCGCGCCTTATAGGTGCGCCTCCGGGATATGTGGGATTTGAAGAGGGCGGGCAGCTTACGGAAGCCGTAAGAAGAAGGCCTTATTCCGTAATTTTGTTTGACGAAGTTGAAAAAGCCAACCCGGAAGTATTTAATGTGCTGCTTCAGCTTTTAGACGACGGAAGGCTGACCGACGGACAGGGAAGAACCGTGGATTTCAAAAATACCGTAGTCATTATGACTTCGAACGTCGGTTCCCAGCATATTCAGGAGATTGAAAATTATGATGAAATGAAAGAAAAGGTTAACGGGGAACTCCGCAATTATTTCCGCCCGGAATTTTTGAACAGAATCGACGATATAATAATATTTAAAAAACTCAGCGAAAAAGAGCTGAATAAGATTATAGATATACAAATAGCGGCTTTTGAGAAACGCCTTGCCGAAAGAAATATACATGTTCAGCTTTCGGATAAAGCAAAAGATTTTATATCGCACAAGGGCTATGACCCTGCTTTTGGAGCGAGACCTTTGAAAAGGGCAATACAGACATATTTGCTCAACCCGCTTTCGTCTAAACTTATAAGCGGCGAATTCAAGGAAGGGGATACTGTTAAAATAGACGCTCCAAAGTCAAAATCAGCGGAAGAGCTTGAATTTAAGAAAGGATATGTGAATTAATTAAAGGCAATTGCAAATCAACTGCAAAAAGACAGTTAAGTAACAATTAAACAATAAATATAAAAGCAAAAGGAGTTTGTCATGAATAAGAAGAAAGATAACAGTACCTTGAAAATAGTGCTTATCACATCCGCTGTGATATTTGTATTGCTTTTAATCCAAATCGGTTCATGTGTTTACAGAGTAGTCCATAGCAATGCTTCCTATATTAAAGAAATTAAGACTGCGCAGGCAACCGATGCCGAAATACACGAGTATCAGAACTTTTTGGACAGTAATATAGAGTTAAAAGCTCAGGAAATGAAAAAATATGAAGATATTATTGCTCAGACAACGGAAGAAATAAACTTTGCAAACGATTTGGAAGCGAGCCAAAAATATTATGAGCTTTATAATTCTAAAAACTGGGATGCAATGGATGAAGATGGTAAAAAACTCGGAGAAGCGTATTTGGCTTATGCAAATTACTATGCTGCCAAGTTTGCAAAAGATAATTTTCTTCAAGTTATGAAAATTCCTAAAGTTTCAAGGCTGCTTGTAAAGGCGTTGATTGCGAATAATGCCGAATTTCAGGAAATAAAAAAAGAAGAAAACGAAAGATTGAGCGAGTAAGTTCAAATTTTATTTATTTTTCCGCTTCTCAACATCTCTCACATCACAGCGTCTCATCTTCTTCCATTATACGTTTGAAGATACGTTCGTAATATAGTAAAATTACTGAAAAACATAAAAAAGGGGATAAAACAAGTGAACGTTTCAAAGAAAATTCTTGCAAACCATCTACTAAGCGGAGAGATGAAAATAGGGGAAGAAATAGGTTTAAAAATAGACCAGACTTTGACGCAGGATGCAACCGGAACAATGGCATATCTTCAGTTTGAAGCCATGGGCGTGCCGAAAGTAAAAACAAAACTTTCCGTAAGCTATATAGATCACAATACGCTTCAGTCCGGCTTTGAAAATGCCGACGACCACAAATTTTTGCAGACCATAGCCGCGAAGTACGGCATAGTTTTTTCTCCCGCAGGAAACGGTATTTGCCATCAGGTGCACCTTGAAAGATTCGGCGTTCCGGGGATGACTCTTATCGGTTCGGATTCGCATACTCCCACGGGCGGCGGCTTAGGCATGCTGGCTTTCGGCGCTGGCGGGCTTGACGTTGCGTGCGCTATGGCAGGGCAGCCTTTCTATATAACTATGCCGAAAATAGTTAAAGTCAATCTTAAAGGAAAATTAAGAGAGTGGGTAAGCGCGAAAGATATTATTCTTGAACTTTTACGCATTGAAACCGTTAAAGGCGGAAGAGGAAAAATATACGAATTTGCCGGCGAAGGCGTGCGGACATTGTCAGTTCCCGAGAGGGCTACCATAACAAACATGGGTACGGAACTCGGCGCTACGACAAGCGTTTTCCCGTCTGACGATATAACTAAAGATTTTCTTGAAAGGCAGGGGCGCGGCTCAAGCTGGACGGAAATAGTTGCCGATAAAGACGCGCAGTATGACCAGGAAATCGTAATCGATTTAAATACTTTGGAGCCTTTGATAGCTGCTCCGCATATGCCTGATAAAGTCGTAAAAGTTAAAGACGTTAAAGGAATAAAAGTCGACCAGGTCGGCATAGGTTCCTGCACAAACTCTTCTCTTTCGGATATGCTTTTAACTTCGGAAGTTTTGAAAGATAAGATGATAAACAAAAATGTCAGCCTTGTGATTTCTCCTGGCTCAAGGCAGGTTATGACAATGCTTTCACAGTCTGGCGCGCTTACAAGTATTATAGAAAGCGGCGCCAGAGTTTTGGAAAGCGCGTGCGGCCCATGCATAGGTATGGGGCAGGCTCCTAAAAGCGGAGCGGTATCGCTAAGAACTTTTAACAGAAATTTTGAAGGCAGAAGCGGAACAAAAGACGCCCGTGTATATCTCTGCTCTCCGGAAGCCGCTTTAGCAGCGGCGTTAACAGGCGAAATAACCGATCCCATGGAATATTTCGGAAAAAAACCTAATATAAAAATGCCTGAGAAGTTTTATGTTAACGATAAACAGTTTCTGATGCCGGAGGCAGACGGTTCAAAAGTTGAGGTTATAAAAGGGCCGAACATAAAATCGTTGCCGGATTTTACACCGATGGAAGCAAGCATAGAAGGAAAGATCGCTTTAAAAACAGGCGATAATATATCGACGGATCATATTTTGCCGGCAGGAGCAAAGATTCTGCCGTTGAGGTCAAATCTTCCGGCAATTTCAGAGTACACTTTTGCCGCGGTTGATAAAGATTTTGCGGCAAGAGCAAAAACAATTAAAAACGGCGTAATAATCGGCGGCGAAAATTACGGGCAGGGCTCTTCAAGGGAACATGCCGCTCTTGCGCCGAGATATTTGGGCATAAAGGTTGTTCTTGTTAAATCGTTTGCGAGAATACATCTTGCAAATTTAATAAATTTCGGTATACTTCCTCTGACATTTTCAAATCCCGCGGATTATGACGGCATAAATCTTAATGACGATATAAAATTTGAAAACATAAAAAGTATATTGGAAAACAGCAAGCCGCTCAGCGCTAAGGTCAGCGGAAAAGAGATAAAATTAAACTACGATTTAACAAAAAGACAGAAAGAGATTCTTTTCGCCGGCGGGCTTTTAAATTGGATAAAGAATACGACAGTTAAGAGTTAATAGATAATAGGTAATAGTTTCGGTGTTTTCGCGAAGCGAAAACCTATTAATAGATTTCGGCTTCGCCGAAATTCAATAACTATTAGTTATTATCTATTAACTATTAACT
>JGI24705J35276_12238673_pt1 | contig 35524 bp, 26 predicted proteins | sample TergutNt197P4_FD_35276 | JGI IMG/M metagenome (IMG submission 35276) | reverse complement strand
GTAGCAATTGCAGTAGTGGCTGCAATCAATATGAATGTGAATTCTAACAGAGATGAGTTGTCTGACATCTCTTTAGCGAATGTGGAGGCACTGGCTCGGGACGAAATAAACCCAGTTTGCCCAAATGGATGTGATAAAGGCAATGATGGATGCTTTTGTTGGCAATGGTATAACGATTTGAAAGAGCATGATTGGTAAAAATGACAAAAACACCTTATTGCGTCAAAATGATGCAATAAGGTGTTTTTTGAGTTAAATTTATAATGTTACTTGATAATATCGAATTGAGATGAAAAAATTATCTTATTTAATATTTGTATTTTTCTTGTGCTTTGGTTGTACTTCAGAAACGAATAAACAACAAAACAACAGAAATAATATAGTCAATGTAAAAAATAAAATAATTGAGATTGAAGTTGAAGATGTGCTAATCGGTGATAACGCACGATCATCTATTGCCAATGAGTTCCTGATTATAAAAGATTCTAAAGCAATAGATGAACAAATACATATCTTTGATAAAAATAACTTCAATTATTTAGCCAGCACTGCACAGCGAGGTCAAGGGCCTGATGAGATTACAAATATTGGAACTGTGGAATCAAATGCAACTAACCGGACAATTTATGTGTCCGACCATGGAAAATATAAAATATTCAGCTATGAGTTAGATAGTATAATTGCTAATCCTCTATATAAACCCCAAGAAAAAATGAAAATGAAATCTGATTTGTTCCCAATCAGTTATCAATATATAAATGACACATTGTGTATTGGTCTGGTTATTGCGCCAATAGGAAATTCAGATTTTAAGGAAGCAGTAGCAAAATGGAATATGCTCACAGGAAACATACAAATGATGAAATACGAACATCCCCAAATTGAGAAGAAACGCATATCCTTTGCAGCATCTATGGAGTATGGGATATATGTCGAATGTTATTTATACCATGATCTGATGACAATTTGCGGTCTCGATGGAAATTTAAAGTATAACATTTATGGTAAAAATTGGAATAATCGTACCTCTAATAGCATTAAGCATTATGGTAAAGTTATTTTTGTAGATGATAAAATACTTGCAGCTTATTCAGGTGGTAAAAATTTTTCAAATTCAAGTGAATATTATCCAACCAGGTTTTTTGTTTTTGATCTTAATGGAGATTATATAAAAACAATCGAAACCGGTTACAAAATGATAGATTTCTGTTATGACAGAGACAATAATCGTATAATCATGGTTTTAGATGATGTAATACAATTTGCTTATTTGCCTCTTGATAAATTAATGTAAAACAACTAAAAATCAAACTTATGTATAAAAAATTATTCGGCGGAATCGCCATTGTAGCAATTGCAGTATTGACTGCATGGAATGTGAATGTGAATTTAAATTTTAGAATATCTGATGTATCATTAGCAAATCTGGAAGCTTTATCGAAAGCTGAAGATAATTTATGTCCGGGATGTAATCCTAAAGGTGATGGTTGCTTTTGTTCAATATGGTATCAAACTTGTCAAGAAAAACCATGGAATAAATAGCTATTCAGTTTGTAAAAACCTATGCTTTTATAGAACCATGGGTTTTGATAGATACAAAAGAATGCTTATTATTTTCCCTCCCTGCTCTTGATTTATACTGATTTTAATTCATCGTATTTGCAAGCAAAGTTAGCGACTTGCACCGTTACGTAGGATGAGCATTGTTTTTTGCTTTAGCATAGCGTTTTATTAACCCTTTAGGATTGTTTCGATAGAATGAGGCCGGTGTTACTTAAGGAAAGTGATGAAATCGAAATTTAAAATATTTCTGAGGAAAGTGCGATTTTATACCCTATTCTTTATCGCATCAATCACTCTTGCGATAGCAATGCGCGTTTTTCTTTTCACTTCTATTATCAAAATACCGTCGGATTCTATGGAACCGGCGGTGCTGGCTGGTGATTTTATTATTGCAAACAAGCAGATTCCGGGTCCAAGAGTGTTCAAAAACATCCGGCAAATAAGGATAGAAGGCAAAGTGCAGACAAAACGCTTCAAAGGCATTCGTAAAGTCCGCAGGAATGATATATTAGTTTTCAATTTTCCGTATGCCGAAGGATGGGACAAAATTGATATGGACTTGAACGTTTATTATCTAAAACGCTGTGTAGCCCTGCCCGGAGACCGTTTTTCAATTGAAAATGGAAAATTGAAAGTTGAAAATTATACGGATTCGTTAGGCTGTGTTTTTCGGCAGAAGGAACTGTCGAAAATGTCGAAGGATGAATTTTCGCCGGTTATCTGGAATTGTTTGTCGCCTGATACCCTGTATAACCGGTGGAACATCAAGGATTTCGGGCCGCTTTTTGTGCCGGAGGCCGGCGCTACGATTACTGTGGATACGCTGAACATAAGTCTTTATAAGAATCTGATTGAATATGAAACGGATAAAAACCTCTCTATTTATGGTGGCTCTGCGTATCTGGGGGATAAGATAATAACTGATTATACCTTCCGAATGAATTACTATTTTATGGCGGGCGATTATATCTTCAATTCGCAGGATTCGCGTTATTGGGGGTTGCTGCCGGAAGATTGCATCATCGGAAAAGCAGCCATTGTAGTGAAATCGAAAGACCCGCAAACCGGGAAATTCCGTTGGAACCGTTTTCTAAAATTGCTTAAATGAAATGAAGAAATGGGGTAGAAGAATATACGTCAGTGTTTTTAACTGGCTTGCTTTGTTCCTTGCAAAGACGAAGCCTGTGATTGGACTTATCCCGTCCTTTATGGTATTGGCTACGGTCTTTGTGGTAAGCCGGAAATTAGCAAATGGGGTGGTTTCGGGTAAGTATTTTTGGTTTTATCTTTCGATGGGGGTGTTGGCGGTTTCGACGATATTTACAGTCTTTTTTAACACAAAGGACACAATGAAAACACCAGGGACGCAAAGCCGAAACGATTGGATGATTCTTATCTTTGGTGTGGTTACGCTGACTGTCAGTTATTTCTATAATGGGTCGGAGGCTGTAACTAAACATATTATATTGATTTTGGTCATCCTGCTTTACTTTTATTTCAAAGGGGCGTTTCAAATGCAAAAAGCCGCCCGCTACTGGTTGCCTGTTTTTCTGATAGTGACAGGATTGGTTGAAGCGATATGGGGGCTGCGACAACTTTACGGATTTACAGTTTCTCAACATTCGATGTTCAGACTGACGGGGTCGTTTTTCAATCCAGGGCCGTATTCCTGCTACCTTGCTGTGGTATTGCCTGTTGCAGTTTATTATCTGTTAAGGGATTGGAACTGTACAAATGTCGGATTCAGATTTCGTTACCGGGCAGTTTACCTGCGTTGGGGAATTTCACTGGCAGCTGTTGTCTTTTCCTTGCTTGTGCTGCCTGCAGGAATGAGCAGGGCTGCGTGGATTGGTGCGTTAGGCGGGTGCGGAGTGGTTTTGCTTTTTACAGCAACGGGGCAAAAGTTTTATGCAAAACACGCAAAAAAACTTTTATTTTTTGTTATCACAGTTTTTCTGGCAGGATTTACAGGGATGTATTTCCTTAAAAAAGATTCGGCGGATGGGAGGGCTTTTATTTGGAAAAATGCAGTTCAAACGATTCTGCGCCATCCGATGGGGGTTGGGATCGGGAATTTTGCGGGCAGCTACGGAGATTCGCAGGCAGCTTATTTTGCTTCAGGTAAAGGAACGAAAAGAGAAGAATATGTGGCCGGTAATCCCGAATATGCATTTAATGAATACTTGCAAATCTGTATCGAACAGGGCGTTTTCCCTTTTATCCTTTTTGCAGGGATAGTGGGATACGGGTTGGGCTGTGCGTTGCTTCCCGCCCGGAAGCATATTAGTCACAAACGACAAAAAGGAATCACAAACGACAAAAAGACAAAAAGAAAGGAGCTGACTGCGGCGGGCGGCGCTTTGGTGGCTTTGTTGATTACGGCAGGGATGTCGTACCCGTTTAGTGTATTGCCTTTTCTGATTTTGTGTGTGTTTTTATTGGCCTGGATACATTCCAATGTTTTTTTTATCACAATTGACAAAAAGCACACACAAAAGACAAAAAGAAGAAACAAATGCTTTGTGGCATTACTCAGTGCGGGATTGGTTTTTGCCTGTTTGTATAATCGTTATCCTGTTTACAATGCATACAGACAATGGGAAAATTATGCTTTCTATCAATCAGAGGGACTTAACGGAGCAACAAAAGCCTTTATTCGGTTGTATCCGTACCTGTCAGACCAATTGACTTTTTTATTCGAATATGCACAGCATCTTTCAAAGGAAGCACAGTATGAAGACAGTAACCGGGTGTTGGAAAAAGCCGTCAGAATTAGTTGCGATCCGATGCTGTACAATGTAATGGGTAAAAATTATCAGGCATTGAAACAATACGGTTTGGCGGAAGAATGTCTGTTGAAATCTACAAAGATTGTACCGAACCGGGTTTATCCGTACTACCTGCTGACAAATTTGTATTTAGCAAAAGAAGATACCGTAAAAGCTAAAGAAACGGCGCAACTTGTATTGACCAAAGAGCCAAAAGTGCAATCAACAGCCATCCGCGAAATGAGAAACGAGATAAATAAATTATTCCCCTGATGACAGAGACGACACATATTTTTAAGCGCACAGCAATTGTCTTTTTCGTATTACTGTCTATCGCTTACATAACATGGCGCATCTGTTTCACCATGAATCCCGCTCAGCCTGTGGCTTCGTTTTTATTTTTCTTTGCAGATGTGGTCACCTGTTTTTCGTCCATATTATTTGTTATTTCATTTTGGCGGAAGCCGAAACCTCCCGTAGCATCCATACATAGCAGACAGTTTTCGGTGGATGTGTTTGTGCCGACCCTTAACGAAGATTGCACGATGCTCGAAACAACCCTGAGAGCCTGTATGAATATGGAATATCCCCATCAGACATGGCTGCTTGATGATGGACGCAGACCCGAAATGAAGATGCTTTCTGAAAGACTTGGCGTGGGTTACATCGCAAGAGAGGAAAACTCAGGCGCCAAAGCAGGCAACCTGAACAATGCCATGCGCCATACTCAGGGAGAACTGATGGCTGTTTTTGACGCCGATTTTCGTCCCGAAAAAGACTTTTTAAGCCGGCTTGTTGGTTATTTTCATGATGGGAAAGTGGGCGTCGTACAAGTGCCTCAAACTTATTATAACACGGACAGTTTCCAGCACAGGAGACTGTCCGGACATGAAATCTACTCCGACCAGGATACCTTTATGCATCTTGTCCTTCCTGCCCGAAATAACTGGAACGCCGCCTATTGGATCGGTACCAATGCGCTTTTACGGCGCGAGGCGATCGGGATGGCAGGCGGTTTCCCGACTGATTGCGTGACGGAAGACGTCCTTGCAAGTATGTATATACATGGACTGGGCTGGAAAAGCCTCTATATTGACGCACCGCTTGCCAGCGGACGCGCTCCGGTCAATATATCCGAATATTACATTCAACGCCAACGCTGGGCAAAAGGGGCGTTTCAGATCATGCGATCTCATAATCCGCTGTTTCAAAAAGGACTTACCCTGATGCAACGACTTTTTTATTTTTCATCCGTCAGTCACTTTTTTGAAGGGAGCATTAAGATGGTATATTACCTTTTCCCGGCATTCTTCTTTTTATTCGGGTTAGTTCCGGTTTACCCTTATCCGCCCGTGATTACCGGCATGCTTTTCTATGTCGGGATTACCCGTATCATACTCGAACTGATCACACGCGGCCGGACAAATCTTATACTGGATGATGTATATTCGGTCATCAGGTCGTTTATCTGTTTAACGGCTATGCCTGCGCTGGTATTCAACAGGAATATCCGTTTCAGGGTAACACCCAAAGACGGCCGGAAAGCTGATATCCGACAGGGCATTACCGGGCCTGTAATTATATTCGGTTTTAATCTTGCGGCGATTATTGATTCAATCATAAATCCATATTTAGTGGCATCGTCGGGCATATTGGGATGGATATGTTTTGGGTGGTGCGCGTATATGGGAGGGATAGCATTCACGGCATGCAGTTATGCAATACCGGATTTCAAATTACGGATTACGAAATAAAATTATGACATGTCAATATTAGTGATTAATCGGTCAAACACACAGCATAGCCCCTGCATAGTCAACTGTCTGCTGTCAATGGTCCATTTCAAAACGTTTGCATTTTGCATCGTTTTTGCTTTGCTGTGGAGTGGATGCGGGAAGCGACAGGGAGATGCGGGAAATGTGGTTGCGCTGTCGGATTTGCCCTCTGTGTATGTGGCTGCTGACCCTGATTCTGTGATTGAGATAAGAAACTGGCTTGCCATAGGGCCGTTTACGTTTCAGCCTCTCCTGACCGACCCTGCACGTTCATTTTTTCGCAACGACCTGAAGCGATACGGCATAAAAGAGGGCATGATCGCAGGTGCGGACGTCGAAAAACTGCAAAAACGTGGAGTGGGGGTATGTTTGATAAACGTACCTTCGCCTCAGCTCAAACTGTTCAGATATGTATCCGGAAAGACAGAAAACAGGAGCAATTTTTATCTTGTCGCAAGGATACATTCGGCGAAGGCACGTGAAACAACGCTGATCTTCGATGGTTCGTACAGCTATGCTGCATGGATTAACGGAGAAAAACTGCTCGAAGTAAGAGACAAATATAATGTCAATAAAGCCGGCGACCGGTTCGTCAATGCCATGTTGAAAGAAGGAGATAACATGCTTTTTGTGAAAGTTGGCAGAGGGACGAACAAACGTTCGTGGGATTTAATCTGCGCAATAGCCACGCCACAGGAAGGGGCGCGTATTTTCCGCGTCAACTATTCGGGCGACATTGTCGTTAATCCGATAACCGGCAATACACTTGAAATCTATGCAGGTCCCTATCGAAACGGAAAAGTGGAACTGTTTGACAGCGGTGGAAAAATCGTTTCTGCCGGTTCGTTTGCAAATCTGAATACCAACGACAGGCCATTTGCTCTTCCGGAAATGAACAATCTTCAGGATGGCTTTTACAAAGCCGTCCTGACCGTCGGCCATGACCGGATCGGGCAGACAGTATATAAGGGGGACTTTAGCGGATTTGTTAAAAAAACGAAAGCGGGCTTAACCGGCATCAGTACCGGCGCCCTGTATGCGAACGATCTGAATGCCGCTATGCAAAGGGTGGAATATCTGAATGGCAAACCAAAAGAAGATCCCGCTTCGCCTGACGAGACGCGTTTTGTAAACAGAAACAGGGTATTTTGGGGTTATGCCCTGTATAAAATGTCCGGCAAAAATGCTGTCACACAACTGATGACATATAATGACAGAGAGGATCATTCAGGCGTTTTCATTTTTCACCATAATGGAAACCGCCACCGGACTGCTCCGTTAGTAATCATCGTCCCGCCCGAATTGCAGGGTGATTCGATGATTGAAGACTGGTATATGAGCAACCTTGACCAGATAGAAACAGACAACGCCCTTGCCGACCGGTACGGGTTTGCGACAGCCTGGATATATGCCGGTGGCAGAAATTATTCGGCCGTAAAGACCGAAAAGGAGATTTCGGCCGTGATAGACAGGTTGCAGTCTGAATGCGTGATTGACAGTAAAAGCATATTTATCATGGGAGACTGTGAGGGAGGCAGACGGGCATTAGTACAGCTTGCCTTGTCGCCCGACAGATATGCCGCCTGTGTGGCTGCCTCTCCTGTTACAATGTCCGGAGGCATTGACGGAGTCCCCGTCAATCTGCTAAGTCAAATGGGTAATACGCCGATACTGATCCGGCACGGGACGGACGATGATGTGTCGCCCGTCGAAAACTCCCGCAAATTTTATGCAGAGGCACAAAGGCTACACAAACCGGTCGAATATGTGGAAGTGTCCGGAAGCCACGTTAATGTGGCAAAGGATGGTCACCGGTATGTATTTGAGTATTTCAGCCGTCAAATGGAGGAGGCAGGGGAAACGGAGAAGTAAAGTTAGCAATGAAAAAGCGATTATTCATCACGGTGCTGTGTCTGTTTTTATCAATGGGATTAGCTGTTTTAGGGCAACCGGTTGAAAAACACGGGCAACTGCATGTTGAGGGTACGAATATTATAGACCGGCATGGTCAAAAAGTGGCGCTCAAGGGCATCAGTCTGGGCTGGCATAACTGGTGGCCTCAGTATTACAATCCCTCGGTCGTTGAATATCTCAGCCGAAGCTGGCATATCTCGGTCATTCGTGCCGCCATGGGTGTAGAACCGTCAGGCGGATATCTTGATAATCCCGAAAAGGCGGAAACGCTTATTCAAACAGTCATTGACGCTGCTATTGCAAATGGAATTTATGTGATTATAGACTGGCACAGCCACGATATTTATACCTCTCATGCCGAATTGTTTTTCTCGCGTATGGCACAACAGTATGCAGGCCATCCCAATATCATCTATGAGATTTTCAATGAGCCGGAGCACAGGACGTGGCAGGAGATAAAGGCATATTCCATAAAGATTATTGAGGCAATCCGCAGATACGACAGAGAGAATCTGATTATTGCCGGTACACCTGACTGGTCGCAGGCTGTGGATGCCGCCGCCGATGATCCTGTGACCGGTTACGATAATATAGTATATTCGCTGCATTTTTATGCGAACACGCATAAAGCAGCAATAAGAAAAAAAACGAAGTATGCCATAGAAAAGGGTTTACCGGTATTTGTAACTGAATGTTCACCGGCGAATGCTAATGGTGCAGGCGAACTCAACCAAAAAGAGTTTGCAGGATGGATGAAATTGCTGAAGCAACACAATATCAGCTATGTGCTGTGGGGTCTTTATGATAAAGAGGAAAGCACCGCCATGCTTAAGCCCGGCGCCTCGCAGGATGGCCATTGGCCTGTCAACCAATTGACGGAAATGGGATACTTCTCCCGCCGGATTATAGACGACAATACAGGCGTCTCCATAGTCTTAATGATCACAGGGGTGTTGTTTATTGCTGTTATGTTTCGGAAATATTATGGAAGACACAAATCATAAAGGGCACTTAAAACGCGCATGTCATTGCGGGCATGGTTAGTGAGCGTAGTCGAACTATGACCCGCAATCTCTTTGTGTTTAGGGGATGCTGAAATAAGTTCAGAATGACGTGGCATATTATTAGAAGTGTCCTAAAAATTTTCAGCCCTATTTTTCTATAGTCAATATGTATCTGTCATTTATTTTCAAACGATATCCTTTTCCTCTCACATTCAGAATTTCCAGATTGGGAGTCTGATTCAGTATATTATGTCTCATTCGAGTGACAAGTTGATGTAACCGGTAATTCATTTTATCCAATTTTTCGCCGTACATAGCTTTACTAAATTCTTGATATCCAAGATAATAACCGGAAGCCTCCCCAAGCAGTTTCAAACACATACACATTTGTACGGGCAATTCAAGCTCTTTCCCATCACAGATCAATACATTTGTAGTGCAATTCAGTACAATTTTTTCCTGTAAAGGATCGGGTTCCAATTTGATTTTTTCTGCCGGAGGGATTGGTTTTGTTTCCCGAAACCGGATAAAACCAAAAATGCAAATTAAAACAGCGATGATTAGGCCAAGTGCAAGCAAAGCCCATTCCCATGGATATTGCAGAAAGATCACAAGGGGAGTAAGCCGGACAAAACCTTGGACACTGATTTCGTCTGCCACTCCTGTCATAACCTCCACCTTAAGCCTGGACGACTCGAAAAAAGCATTATCAGGACGGCTCTTTTGGGCAACAGAATTCTTATCTGTATAGATAACCGCCGTTTGTGCTGATATGCCGCGATCCTTCAATTCATCCCTGAAGATATTATTCAGCAAATTCACATCTTCCGGGATTTCTTTTTTTACGGAAGTTTTAATCGCATCGCTTGCTTTATTTTCGCAAAACAGAATAATCTCTTCGTAAAATGTAAATGACAGGATGAAGAAAACGTTTAAAATCAAAATTATCAATAAAATAAATAATGTTCTCCGATTCATTTTTCCTTTTTCTTTTTTAAAATCGAAATCGTCTTACAAAATAAACCACGTCTTATACAATGCAAATATAAACAAGATATAATAATATATGTAAAATATAAGTAAAAAAATTTGGTGGCAGAAACAGAATCGTGTACTTTTGTTTAAAAAAAACGAATTCGTAGCTAATTCAATTTAATTTTATTTATTTGCAGTAATATTCTTAACTATTATAAAGTTTGATGAGCGATATGAAGAAAACATGGTTTTTAGAGATGCTTTTTCTCCTTTTTGTTACAGCTTGTTCGTTGTCGAAGTCTGATAATCAGGAAGAAAAAGGTGTGGCAACCGTTTTGCCCGATATGCCGAATGAGGTAAAGGTTTTCACGTTGGCTTATACAGAGTTTAACCGCGAACTGATTTCAAACGGGACAATTGCTGCTCAACAAAAGGCGACACTTTATTTTCAGACGTCAGAAATCATTTCAACGATATACGTGAAAAACGGCGACCGTGTATTGGCTGGGCAAGCTATCGCTTCGCTCGACTCGTTTAAACTGAAAAACCGGCTGAAACAAGCGTATGACAACCTCGAACGCTCCGCACTTAATTTGCAGGATGTGCTGATAGGACAAGGATATTCGCTGAGCGATACGGTACGTATTCCTCAGGAAGTGATGCAGATAGCCCATGTGAAAAGCAACTACGACCAGGCGATGTATCAATACGAAATGGCAGAATATGACCTTCGGCAGGCTACCCTGTATGCACCTTTTGCAGGGACGGTTGCCAATCTTTTTCAAAAGGAGTATAACATGTCATCCCCAGGCGAATCTTTTTGCACCATTATCGGAAATACATCCATTGAAGCAGTATTTAATATTCTTGAAAGTGAACTTCCGGTAGTCAAAACAGGCGACCAGATAGTAGTCTCGCCTTATGCCATCTCGGATTTTTCGAGTGAAGGGCGTATCACCGAAATCAACCCGATGGTTGACGGCTACGGGATGATACACGTAAAAGCATTGATACTTACTCCGGGCAATAAGTTGTATGAAGGAATGAATGTGAGAGTCAAAATCCAACAAGCTATCCCTAACCAACTAACCATCCCGAAAGAAGCGTTAGTGTTGCGCACCAATAAACAGGTAGTTTTTACCCTTCGTGAAGGACTGGCGCAATGGAATTACGTACAGACAGGCTTGGATAATTCGACCCACTATGTGATTTTGGAGGGTTTGCATGAAGGCGATGTCGTCATCTATGATGGCAATCTGAATCTGGCACATGAAACGCCGGTATCAGTGGTTAATGATTAATGATTAGTGGTTAACGAATATTTTAGATATAAAAATTCAAAAATCAATTATCCAATTATTCGTAATTCGTAATTTTTAATTCGTAATTATATAACATGGTTCGTTTTCTGATTCATCGCCCAATCGCCGTCTGCATGGCTTTCTTAGCATTCTTCTTGCTCGGAATAGTCACATATATCAATATACCGGTTTCACTATTGCCTGATATTGCCATTCCTGAAATAACCGTCCAGATTGCAGGCGACAATACTTCTGCACGCGAATTGGAAAATACGGTCGTCGTACTAATTCGTCAACAACTGCAACAAATCGGTAAGTTACGCGACATCCGCACAGAAACAAGAGACGGTAACGCCATCATCCGGCTGAGTTTCGAGTTTGGCACCAATACTGATCTGGCATTTATTGAAGTCAATGAGAAGATTGATGCGGCCATGAATTATATTCCGAAAGAAATAAACCGTCCGCGTGTGATCAAAGCAAGTGCTACGGATATCCCTGTTTTTAACCTTAACCTGACATTGAAAGACGACAAAGCATTCGAACCGGCCAATCAAACCGCTTTTCTGGATTTATGCGAATTTGCAGAAACGGTCATTCGCCGCCGAATCGAACAGTTGCCACAGGTTGCCATGGTTGATATGACCGGTTTGATCAACAAACAGGTACTTATTACGCCATACATGAATCTGTTGGAGATTGCCGGCATCACGCTGGCAGATATCGAATCGGTACTGAATCAACACAATGTCGAACCGGGCAGTATGATTGTGCGCGACGGCTATTACGAGTACAACATCAAATTCTCGTCGGTACTGCGGACTATCGAGGATATCCGGGAAATTTACCTCAATAAGAACGGTAGAATATTCCAACTAAAAGATTTGGCCGATATTGAAATCGTTCCGCAAAAAGAAAAAGGCATGGTGCTGTACAACGGAAAACAAGCCGTTGCACTGGCAGTGATTAAGCAGGCAGATGAAAATATGAGCCGCATGGAAAAGGCGCTGAATGAAACCATTACCTATTTCCGGGAGCTTTACCCCGACATAGAATTCGCGATATCTCAAAATCAGACAGAATTGCTTGATTTTACCATCGCCAATCTTCAACAAAACCTTCTGCTCGCTTTTGTCTGTATCTGCATCATTTCCATATTCTTTCTCAAAGATGTGAAATCGCCCTTTATCATCGGATTCAGTATGTTTATTTCGTTAATAATCAGTCTTCTTTTCTTCTATTTATTTCATGTCTCTCTGAATGTGGTTTCGTTGACTGGTTTGATCCTTGCACTTGGAATGATGGTAGATAACTCGATTATAGTGACAGACAATATCGGGCAGCATTATCGTACTTTGTCGCTTGAAGACGCCTGTGTGAAAGGAGCTAACGAAGTGATTACGCCGATGCTGAGTTCGACACTGACGACGATTGCCGTTTTCCTGCCTTTGATATTTTTCAGCGGTATTGCCGGTGCGATCTTCTTTGATCAGGCTTTTTCGGTATCAGTCGGGCTACTCGTAGCGTATGTGACTGCAATCATGTTATTGCCGGTCATGTTCAAGTTGTTTTATTCTATAAAGTCGTTTTCCCGGTTTTCGTTTTGGAAAAAACAATCAAACGACAGAGAACGAACATCGGACAGATCGGTTATGGAACCGCTTGAAAGAGCTTATTATCATGGGGTTGAATGGATTTTCAGGCACAAATCATTTATCTTTGCAGGTACAATTCTGCTGTTTCCTCTTTGCTACCTGCTTTTTACAGTGATTCCAAAAGAAAGAATGCCTGCTATCAGTCAAAACGAAATGATTGTTTCGATTGACTGGAATGAAAACATCCATGTAGAGGAAAATAAAAACCGGATTTTGGATCTCTTTCTTGCGATTCATACGCAAACAGTCGAACAATCAGCCATGATTGCACAACAGCAATTTATTCTGAATAGCGATCGCGAATGGACCTCGTCCGAAGCCGAGCTATACCTGAAAACAGAAAAAGCACAGCAAATTCCGACGCTTAAAGAAGCAATCGAAAAACTTTTTATGTCGCAATATCCTTTAGCCATTATCGCGTTTGCTCCACCTGGTACCGTATTTGAAAAGATATTCGAAACCGGGGCACCGATTCTAACAGTTGAATATTATGACAAAATCAGGAACAAAGAACCAGAAGCCGATGAAATAAGGCAATTAGAACAATTCATTACAAAACGAACAGGCGAAACTTCCACCGGAATTTCCTTCCAGAAACAGTTGAATCTGCATATAGATCGAGAAAAAATGCTTTTATACAAAGTCTCAACCGACGAAATATACCGAACGCTGAAAACATGTTTTAAGGAAAATCAATTTGCCAACCTTCGTTCCTACCAGCAATACCTGCCTATCGTATTGGGAAGCGAAGACCAAAGTGTACAGGAAGTACTGGACAACACACTTATTTACACGCTTCCCGACGATAAGGGCGAAAAGAATCAACTCCCGTTGAGTTCCTTTATAACCATTACTCCGACCGAAGACATCAAAACGATTGTGGCCGGCAGAAACGGCGAGTATCTCCCGCTCCATTATTTTGAAACCGATAATGTGATGGAAATCATGGCGGCAGCTAAAGAAAGTATTCGGCATGATAATCGCTGGGAGGTTGATTTTTCGGGCGAATATTTTTCCGGTAAAAAAATGATCCGCGAACTGATCGTTATCCTTTTTATCTCTTTGTTGTTGATGTACTTTATTCTGGCGGCTCAGTTTGAAAATTTTATCCAACCATTAATTGTACTGATGGAAATCCCGATAGATGTTACAGCTGTCCTGCTATTACTCTACGGGTTGGGGCATACCTTGAATCTGATGTCAGCTATCGGAATCATCATAACCTGTGGTATTGTGATTAATGACAGCATCCTTAAAATTGACATCATCAATCAATTACGAAAAGAAGGCATGGAACTGACAGGCGCCATTCATGAAGCCGGCAGGCGACGTCTGAAAGCAATTATTTTAACCAGCCTCACGACGATTATCTGTATGGTTCCGCTGCTTTTCAGTAACGATTTGGGTTCTGAATTAGAAAAACCACTCGCATGGGCAACCATCGGTGGCATGACAGTCGGAACTTTAGTAAGTTTGTTTATTATTCCGCTTTTTTATTGGGCGATAAATAGGAAGAATGAAGAAGTAAGAACTAAGAGTTAAGAATTATGAATTTCTTTGTTTCCTTTTACGCTATCTTTTGTATCCTTTGTGTTAAATGTCTTTAGAATTGAGAATTGAGATTTTTTTTTACATTATGCAATCTTGTACGGACGAAAACTTTTCGCCCCTACGTTCTATACGCTTAATATTATGAAACGCTTTATAATTATCTTTTTACTTGGAGCAATAGGCACATTGACCCTTCCTGCTCAACAAGTGGTTTTAAATCTGGAGCAGACCATCGAAATTGCCGCTGATAGTTCTTTACAGGCATTTATCGCCCAAAACATGTACCAATCGAGCTATTGGGAATTTCGTTTATTTAAGGCAGCCCGGTTGCCTTCGCTGACGCTTCGAACAACGCCTGTCGAATATAATCGCAAATTTGAAAGTCGTTATGATTCGGAACAAAATATTGATGTCTTTCGGCCACAACAATCCCTGTATTCATCCGCCGGACTGTCGGTCAGTCAGAATCTGGATATCACAGGGGGGACGTTTTTTGTCAATTCCAATTTAGCCTATTTGCGGAATTTTGGCGACCGGATCAATACACAATTCACCAGCGTCCCTTTCCGTATCGGATATACACAAAGCCTGTTCGGATTTAATCCTTTCAAATGGGAAAAGCGAATTGAACCGTTGAAATTCGAAAAAGCCAAAAAAAAATACCTCTACGATAAAGAAAACATCTCAGCACAAGCCACCCAGGTCTTTTTTGATTTGGTCACTGCTCAAACCGAGTACGACATGGCAATTGATTATGTAGCCTCCAGCGACACTTTGTATAGGATTGGAGCACAACGATTCGAAATCATGTCGATCACGCAGGACGATCTGATGTCATTGAAGTTAGATGTAATCAGTGCGCAGAACCGTTTGCGCAATGCCGAAATAGATTTAAAGCGGGCGATGTTTGCATTCGTTTCGTTTCTGAATATGGAAAAGGATACGCAGGTCAGACTTGAACTGCCTGACAAACCGGCCGAACTCCAAATCACTATTGATATGGCGCTGGATCAAGCGCACGAGAATAATCCCGATTTCTTGGATAACACGCAAAAAATCTTAGAAGCCGAACGAAATGTCGACCAGACACAAAAAAACGCTGTGTTTGATGCATCATTCTATGCCAGTGTCGGTTTCAATCAGGTGGCGGAAACATTCGGCAACGCTTACCGTAACCCAATACAACAGGATATTATCAGCGTAGGTTTTTCTATCCCGCTGATTGACTGGGGAGTCCGGAAAGGAAGAGCCAATATGGCCAAAAACAACCTGAATGTAGCCCGGATATCCGTCCGGCAGAACGAAATAAGCATTGAACAGGACGTCATCATGACGGTAAACGATTTTAATGTCCAACAGGGATTGATGCAAAGAGCAGAAGAGGCAATGCGCTTAGCCAATACGATTTATAATAGCACCATCGAACGGTTTATCATTGGACAGGCAGACATCAATAGCCTGACACTCAGGCTAACACGGCAAAAAGAAGCGCAAAAAGATTATATTACGGCATTGAAAAACTATTGGTTGAGTTACTATAAAATACGGAAAATGACGCTGTTTGACTTTGAAAAACAGAAAAAGATTTCGGACGAATTTAATCGGAGATATGGCTTCTAAACAGATTTCTTCTTTTTCCATCATTTTAGTATTTACCTGCCTTTCGTTGGCCGGAGTCTTTTTTATACCCTTACTTCCCATCAAACTTTCTCCTTCCCAGACACTCCCTGAAATAAATGTCAGATTTAATATGCCTAATAATTCGGCTCGTATCGTCGAAATGGAGGCCACGTCCAAATTAGAAGCCATGTTAAGCCGGATGAAAGATGTGGAACAACTCGAATCAACCTCAGGCAATGGTACGGGAGAAATCAAAATACGTATGAATAAACATGCTGATATGGATATGGCCCGTTTCGAAGTTTCTACTATTATCAGGCAAACCTGGCCGTTGCTTCCGCCCGAAACAGGATATCCGGTCATATCTGTCCAACGTTTGGACGAAAATGCCAACCGGCCGTTTATGTCTTATACCATGAATGCGCCTGCAAATCCGATTCTTATTCAGCAATATACAGAAAATCAGATTAAACCGCGCTTAGCCCAGATTGAGGGGATCAACCGGATTGATGTATCCGGTGCGCAACCGATGGAGTGGCAATTGACCTACGATAATGTCCAACTGCAACAATTAAGCATTACTCCCGGTGAACTCCAAAATGCTATCTTTAATTATTTACAAAAGACCTTTCTTGGTATTGCTTCGATTGAAACAAACGACGATCAAAATCAGTGGCTGCGTATTTCAATTGCCCCTGATGCAAATAATCAGGAATTTGATATTTCAAACATACAAGTAAAAAATAGTGCGGGAAAACTGATTTTTTTAAATCAGTTGGTTACAGTAACACATGCTGAAAGAAGGCCACTAAACTATTTCAGAATCAACGGATTGAACTCTATATACCTCAACATTACCGCCGAAGAGTTTGCCAATCAATTAGACGTAAGCAAAAAAATTAAAAGTCTTTTGACCGAATTAGCACAAACATTCCCTGCAGGATACGAAATACATTTATCGTATGATGCCACTGATTACATCCAAAAAGAATTGAATAAGGTGTACTTTCGATCAAGCCTTACATTATTCATCCTGTTACTGTTCGTTCTTTTTATCTATAGAAATTTCAGGTATTTACTGATGATTTCGATTTCCTTAGCCGTCAATATTGCCATCGCGCTTATATGGTATTACTTTCTGAAATTAGAAATTCAACTCTATTCATTAGCCGGCATTACGATTTCCCTTACCCTGATTATTGACAATACCATTGTGATGTCGGATCAAATTGTGCAACGCCACAATATGAAAGCATTTGTGGCTATCCTGACAGCCACGTTAACCTCTATCGCCGCGCTGGGAATTATCTTCTTGTTAGATGAACAAATAAGGCTCAACCTACAGGATTTTGCGATTGTCATTATTGTGAATCTGAGCATTTCATTAGTTGTGGCACTTTTTTTGGTTCCTGCTTTATTGGAAAAATTGAAGATTGTCAAAAGAACAGGAAAGACGATGAAACGCAAAGGCGGAAAAAATATACCCTTTCTCCGCCAATTAAGAGGCCATCGAAAAATTGTCTATTTCAACCGGTTTTACACACGTTTTTGCTTCTTCACCTATCGTTGGCGCGTGTTGATGATCATTTTTATCATCCTCGCATTCGGGCTGCCAGTTTTTTTATTGCCCGACAAGATAGAAAAAGAAGAAAAAAACTACTGGGAAGAACTATATATGAAAACAATCGGATCTACCACTTATAAAGAAAAAATAAAACCCATCGTTGACAAAACGCTTGGCGGAAGTCTGCGTTTGTTTGTTCAGAAGGTATATTCAGGCTCGTATTTTACAAATCGCGAAGAAACGACCCTGTCCGTGTTTGCGACGCTCCCCAATGGCGCAACCATTGAGCAAATGAATCAACTGATACAGCAAATGGAACGCTACATCAGCCGGTATAAAGAAGTTAAACAGTTTCAAACTCAGATATTCGGAGCACGACAGGCAACTATCAGCATTTCGTTTACTAACGAAGCGTTGCGTAGTGGATTTCCATATCTTTTAAAATCCAATGTGATCTCCAAAGGATTAGAATTGGGAGGAGGTAGTTGGAGTGTCTATGGATTCGGACAAGGATTCAGTAATGATGTGAGGGAAAGCGTAGGTTCCTATCGTGTCGAAATGTATGGCTTTAATTACGACGAATTGATGTTCCACGCCGAAAAGTTTAAAAATCTTTTGTTAGAAAACAGGCGAATCAAAGATGTGTTTATCAATTTCGAATTTAGCTGGTATAAAGATGATTATATCGAATTCGCCTTTAAATTGGACAAAGAACAGTTAGCCCGGAATAACATGTTACCGATAGAATTATTTGCATCGCTTCGATCAACCTTCGGTCAGCAACTTTATGCGGGACAAACCGTCACTCAACTTGGGATGGAACAAATTTTCCTTCAGTCGAAACAATCAAAGGAATATGATATCTGGAGCCTGCTTTATGGATGGGGAACAACCAACACGAATAAAAATTTCAAATTATCCGAAATAGCTGCAATTGGAAAAATCCAAATGCCACAAAAAATTGTAAAGATAAATCAGCAATACCGGATATGCCTGCAATATGAATACATCGGAGCAAGCGAACAGGGACGAAAAATGCTAAAGGATTACATCAAAGATTATCAAAAGATACTGCCGATGGGTTATACCATTAAAAGTACAGATAACAGTTGGTACTGGGTCGGTGAAAGAGGCAATAAACAATATGCCCTGCTGGGATTGATTTTTGTAATTATCTATTTCACATGCAGCATACTCTTCAATTCACTTAAACAGCCATTCGCTATCCTTACAGTTATTCCAATTTCGTATATCGGTATTTTCCTGACTTTTTACCTGTTCAAGTTGAACTTTGACCAGGGAGGGTATGCCGCATTTGTCCTTCTCTGTGCCCTGACAATTAATGCTAATATCTATATCATAGATGAATACAACAATATCCGAAAATCATTTCCGCAGAAACCTCTACTACAAATCTATATCAAAGCCTGGAACGCCAAGATAAGCCCCATCTTCCTGACCGTTATCTCAACCATGTTGGGTTTTATCCCGTTTATGATCGGCGAGAACAAGGAAGCCTTCTGGTTTCCATTGGCTGCCGGAACCATTGGAGGGTTGGTCGTATCAATATTCGGGATTTTTTGTTTCCTGCCGCTCTTTATGGGGATGGGGAGGAGAATTAAGAATTAAGAGTTAGTGGTTTGTGTTGGTGATTCGCCTGGGATTCGAACCCAGGACCCCATCCTTAAAAGGGATGTGCTCTACCTGCTGAGCTAGCGAATCAATAAAAATAATCCTGTTTTACAGAATGCGGCTGCAAAGGTAATATAAAAAATTGAAAACAGGAAATAGATTATGACTTATACCGAATTTTTGGAAAAAGATTGGTAGATGAAGAGGGAAATAATTTCCAGTCATTTAAAATTTTTTCGTAAGAAAAAGACCAGAATGATCAGATTGATGATCATTAGCCCTCCACAACAGGCAACAAAAAAAGCCATCCATTCCCTGTCTTTTACAAGGATAAAATAAGCAATGATACTTGCAACGGCAATTAGCGCCATCAGCACATAAATAACGCGTAAAATGGTATGTTTTATTTTCATCGAGACTGTTTCCTTTTATTTCAAAATTTGTGCAAAATTACGAAAAATAATGATTAATGGTTAGTGATTCATTTTCAATTTTCAATTTTCAATTCTCAGATAAAAAATTAAAGGCTGTCTCACGACAACCCCTAACCAACTTTGTTAACCTTAAATCTAATACTATTATGAAAAAACCACGGTGCAAAGATACAACATACAGAAACCCTTGTCAAGTAAAATCGCGTTAAATAACATTAAAAAAACAGATGCCAAAAGTTAATAATCATTGAATTTTCAATAATCCCACACAATAAAGCCACTTAGAATAAGTTTATATATAGTATTCAGTAGAAAATCAAAATGAAGAAAACATTAAGAAATAGTATTTTGCTTTTTATTTTAGCGCTTGTCTGTTTGTCGGTAAAGGCTCAGCAGTATAAAGATGAAAAGTTTCGTCCGATTAATACAGCGATACCTTCTCTCTCTATCGCCCCGGATGCACGAGGGGGAAGTATGGGAGATATCGGTGTGGCCACACTCCCCGATATTAGTTCGCAATACTGGAATCCAGCCAAATATGCCTTTATGGAAAGCAAAGCGGGGGTTTCGCTCTCTTATACACCTTGGTTACGAAAATTGTTATCAGACATGTCATTAACTTATTTATCAGGCTATTATAAACTTGGACAAAGTGACCGTTCTGCAATAAGCGCCTCGATCAGGTATTTTACCTTTGGCGAAGTACCATTAACCGAATACGGAGGTAATGTGTACCTTAATATATTCCCCTACGAAATGTCGGCTGATATGGGCTATTCAATGAAATTGTCGGAATCATCTTCGATGGGAGTCACCCTTCGTTTTATCCGTGCAGATATGGGGCTAAGTTCGGATGATGAATTACAGCCAGACAACGCTTTTGCAGCTGATATATCCGGCTATACTGAAAAATACGTTTATCTGGGTAATAACGAGAGTTTATGGAGTGGGGGGTTCAATATCTCCAATATCGGCACGAAAGTATCGTTCGATGGAGGAGCCACCAATCAATTTTTACCTGCCAATCTGAGACTCGGCACAGGGTTACTGGTGCCAATGGACGATTACAATCAAATCGGTCTATATGTGGACCTAAACAAATATTTAGTTCCATCTTTCCCTGTGAAAAATGACGAAGAAAGTGATGACGAATTTCAGGAACGCAGAAACGACTATAATTCAACCAGCAATGGTCTTATTGGCGCCATTAAGTCGTTTTCAGGTGAATCTTTCAACGAGCAACTTAAAGCTGTCAATGTTTCAATCGGTGCGGAATACAATTATAACAGTCAGTTTTTTATTCGAGGAGGTTATCACTATGAAAACCGACTGAAAGGGAATCGCCAGTATTTCTCAGTCGGGGCAGGTTTCAGGATGAGTGTATTCCAGTTAGATGCAGCCTACCTAATCAGTACTGTGCAGAGTAATCCATTAGACCAAACCCTTCGTTTCTCTTTATCGTTCGACATGGATGGTCTTAAAAGTTTGTTTCGATAATGACAATCCGCACCGGTTTTGGCTATGATGTACACGCTTTTATGGAGGATAGGGCGTTATGGTTGGGCGGTGTACGTATTAACCACCCTGCCGGTTTGGCTGGTCACAGCGACGCCGATGTATTAATCCATGCTATTTGCGACGCCTTGCTGGGCGCAGCCAATAAACGCGATATCGGATTCCGGTTCCCTGATTCGGAAGAAAAATTTAAGGATATTGACAGTAAACTGTTATTGCAAAAAACAATGACATTACTCCGTGAAGCCGGTTACGAGTTGAGCAATATTGATTCCACCATTGTAGCGGAGGAACCGAAGCTCAACCCATATATTCCTGCCATGCAACAGACATTAGCAAATGTTCTCGGCGTTGGCAAAGACCTTATCTCCATCAAAGCCACCACCACCGAGCGTCTCGGCTTTACCGGACGCAATGAAGGAATCGCAGCCTACGCCACAGTGTTGATCATACAACCGGTATGATCTATATAGCGAAATCGGAATAAGTAAGTTATCTATACTGTCATTTTCCATTTCGCATAAATCCGACTATGCTGTCTGTGATAAATTGCATCATTTCGTCGGTCATTTCGGAATGAATGGGGAGGGATAGTACTTCTTTGCAAAGGTGGGATGATTCATTTACGTTGCCCGAAAGACGTGCCACCCATTTGTAGGCTTCCTGTTCGTGAATGGCAAACGGATAGTACACGTTTGACGGTATGCCGGAAGCTCTCAGGTGGGCTTGCAAAGTATCGCGTAAGTCGTTTTTTACGCGGAGGGTGTATTGGTGATAGACATGGGTGGAATATGAGGCTTTTTCCGGGATTCGAAGTTCGCTTAATGTGCTTAATGTCTGATCGTAATATCGTGCTACCTGCTGCCTTCTACGTGTAAAATCGTCCATATATTTCAACTTTACATTCAGGATGGCAGCTTGAATTGTGTCTAATCTCGAATTACAACCAATCACTTTATGATGGTATTTTTGTGTCTGTCCATGATTAGCCATCATGCTGATGCGTGCAGCCAATTCACCGTTTGACGTCATGACAGCTCCTCCATCACCGTAACAACTCAAAGGTTTGGTGGGGAAAAAAGAGGTTATACCGATATGTCCGATGGTTCCCGTTTTCTTTGTCATACCATTCGAAAACGTATAACTCGCGCCCATGGATTGCGCATTGTCTTCGATGACAAAGATTTTGTATTTTTCGGCAAGTTTCATTACCGGTTCCATATCGCATGACTGACCGAAAAGATGCACCACAATAATCGCCTTCGTTTGCCGTGTAATGGCGCGTTCAAGAAGATCTGTATTGATATTAAAAGTTTCGGAGACAACATCAACTAAAACAGGAATCAACCCAAGTGATGCAGCCATTTCGGCCGGAGCAATATAAGTAAATGCAGGAATGATGATTTCGTCGCCAGGTTGCACATTACAGGCTTGTAAAGCGAGACGGATTGCATCCGTAGCATTGCCGCAGGGGATTACATAAGGTATATCCAGATATTCGGCAAGGTGGGAACAAAATGTACTAACCTGCGTGCCGTTGATAAAAGAGGCGCCAAGGATGACTTCTTTGATCGCAGCGTCCATTTCCTTTTTCAATCGCTTGTACTGACCTTGCAGGTCAACCATTTGAATTTTCATCATCAATTTAGTGTTTAGATAATAGCGTTAAGTTATAGTTTGTAAATCTCAAAATACATTAACCACTGATCATTATTTCACTTCGCTTCCCGGTTTCACGACTGACTCCGGTATGACCACTGATAATTTGCCGTCCGCATCTTCGGCAGAAAGAATCATGCCTTCCGAAGTGATACCCCTTAATTGGCGTGGCGCAAGATTGGCAATAAAACAGACTTGTTTGCCGACTAATTCTTCCGGCGCATAATGCTGCGCAATGCCCGATAAGATAGTACGTCCGCCAAGACCATCGTCAATTTTCAACTGTAACAGTTTATCGGCTTTAGGTACTTTGATGCACTCCCTGACGATTCCGGTGCGGATATCCAATTTTGCAAAGTCATCGTATGTAATGGCATCGCGTACCGGTTTTGCTTTGTAGTCTATGACTTCATTCTCTTTTTTGGTGTCCAACAGCTTTTGTATTTGTCGTTCAATGGCTTCGTCTTCGATTTTTTCAAAAAGTAATTCAGCTTTGCCTAATGTATGGCCTGCTTCCAGTAAGTTGCTTTCGCCCAAACGATTCCATTCCAATGCCCCGATATGTAGCATTTCCGTCAAATTCTGTACGCTGAAAGGCAGGAACGGACGGAAAACGATTGACAGGTTTGCTGTAATTTGTAAAGCGATATGTAAGATCGTTTGTAGGCGTTGGGGATCAGTATTTGCCATTTTCCAAGGTTCCGTATCGGATAAGTATTTATTCCCGATACGTGCCAGATTCATCGCTTCCTTTAGTGCATCCCGAAAATGATAGGTATCTAAGAGTTTTTCAATATCGGTTTTTATGTATTTAAAATCCTCAAGGGTTTGTTTGTCGTATTCGGTGAGTTTGCCGCAGGCAGGGACCGTATTATTAAAATATTTATTGGTCAGTACCAATGTACGATTGACGAAATTTCCAAAGATGGCAACCAATTCGTTGTTATTCCGCGCTTGAAAATCCTTCCATGTGAAATCATTATCTTTTGTCTCCGGGGCGTTTGCCGTCAACATATATCGCAAAACGTCCTGTTTGCCGGGAAATTCTACTAAGTATTCATGCAGCCAGACAGCCCAGTTACGCGATGTGGAAATCTTGTCGCCCTCAAGGTTCAAAAATTCGTTGGCCGGCACATTTTCGGGCAGGTTATATGTTCCTTCTGCTTTCAATACAACAGGAAAAATAATACAGTGGAAAACGATATTGTCTTTACCGATAAAATGAACGATCTTCGTTTCAGGGTCTTTCCACCATTTTTCCCAGCTTTCAGGCAATAATTCTTTGGTGTTCGAGATATACCCGATCGGAGCGTCAAACCACACATACAGGACTTTTCCATCAGCGCCTTCGACCGGCACGGGAATGCCCCAGTCCAAATCGCGGCTCACGGCACGTGGCAGCAAACCCATATCTAACCAACTTTTACACTGACCATACACATTGGGTTTCCATTCGGTATGGCCCTCTAAAATCCATTGGCGGAGGAAAGACTCATATCTGTCTAAAGGAAGATACCAGTGTGTTGTTTCACGCATTACAGGACTACTTCCGCTGATCACTGATTTAGGTTCAATAAGTTCTGTCGGGCTTAAGGATATTCCGCACTTTTCGCACTGGTCACCGTAGGCTTTGTCGTTTTGGCAATGCGGGCAGGTACCCATGATATAACGGTCGGCAAGAAACTGTTTAGCCTCCTCATCGTAGTACTGTTCGCCTGTTTTTTCAACAAATGTTCCATTCTCGTACAATGTCCTGAAAATCTGCGATGCTAAATGATAATGTGTAGCTGAGGTAGTTCGCGAATAGATATCGAACGAGATGCCAAAATCTTCAAATGATTGTTTGATAATCCCATGATAGCGATCTATTATATCCTGTGGCGTTACACCTTCTTTTTTTGCCCGTAATGTAATAGGTACTCCATGTTCGTCAGAGCCTCCTATAAAAACAACATCTTCGCCTTTCAGCCTGAGATATCGTGCATAAATATCCGCCGGCACATATACGCCTGCCAGATGCCCGATATGCACCGGCCCGTTCGCATATGGTAAAGCCGTTGTGATCAGCGTTCTCTTAAATTTTTTCATTTTCAAATTGTTCGTTCTGTATTTAGACGGCAAAAGTATAAAAAATAAGCAATAATCTTTTGTAAAATTCAAAATCTTGTGTATTTTTGGCTGGTTTTTTACCCGCGAATAGAATATGAATTATGAATTAATCACTAATTATTATGTCGAACAGAAGAGAATTTTTACGTAAATCAATCCTTGGAGTAGCTGCTGTTGCCACTCCGGATATCATTAGTTTTAATGCAAAAGCATCGGAGTTGGTTAACCGCAATGTATTCAAACCATTACCGGTATCGTGTCTGTCATATTCCTTTAATGGCCTTGTGCGAGAGGGCATGATGGATATTTTCCATTATTTTGAAACATGTCGCTTCCGTTTCGGGCTTGATGCTGCCGACTTATGGAACGGGATGTTTACAAGTACGGAAGATGCCTATATCAATAAAGTACACCGCGCACTTGAAGAACGGCAACTTGTCATACCCAATATTGCCGTAGATGAAGGACACCTGCTGGCTTCAGGAAACGACGATCGTGCGAAACTGCGAGCCACGCAGGACCGCTATTTGCAGATAGCCAAACAGTTGGGAGCAGGCTTTGTGCGTTATGACGCCGGGCCATATATGACCGATGGACGTAAGGAGGAAGATGGTTGGACTGCTTCCGAATTTGATTATATTGTCAGCCGTTATAAGGAACTTGCGCAATTTGCATACGACAACGGTTTCAGGATAGGCGCGGAGAATCATTGGGGGCCGGAGCGGTGTTGGTCGAACATGGAAAAACTGATCAAAGCGGTTGACCATCCTGGATTTGGTATCTGTGTTCATTTTGGAGGATGGGCGGCTAATACACCCGAAACAAGGGAAGCGGATAACGATACTGCCGATAAAGCTGCTGCTAAGTATATTTGCCATACACATTTTCCATGGGATATCTGTGAAAGTCCGAAGCTTTCTGAAAAAATGGCTTTATTACGCGATGCCGGCTACAAAGGATATTACAGCGCTGAACATCATTCGGGACAGAATGAATATAATCTTACGGAAGTACAGATAGCCAAGATAAGAGCTGTACTTACTTCCTGGAACAATGGAGGAACCGGTGAATTGATTCCACCACGCCGGACAAGGTAAAAAGTATTATTTTAAAAGAACTGACATAAAGGGCAGTTAAATAGGTTGTTTGCGAAAGGAAATGGGATAAAGCAGAAGCGCTTTATCCCATTTCCTTTTCATTATGATAAATTCTATCTATATTATGATAGAAAATATCTGTTTGACAAGCCATCCATAGTGTTATATCTTTGTCACAAGTTCTCAAACCATTCGGACTTTAAAAGAATGGACGCAGATTGAAAAAAATAAAAAAATATAAAATATTTTATAAAATTATTTATTATTTCAGGAATAATTATTACCTTTGCCCGCCCGTTGAATAAACTTTACTTGTTTTAGAAAGAAAGAGGGGGGAAAACAAAAAAAATATTGGATAAACGATAAAATGAATAAATAAACAAAAACAAATATAGCAATGAAACAGAAAAAAAATTATGTGCCTCCTTTGGTAGAGGTTACAAGAGTGATGTTAGAAGGAACCATCGCGTTGTCGTTAGTGAATCAACCCGGTGTGAGATTACACGATTGGGATGAAATGGATCCGGCTTTGGGTGACAAATCTGATATATGGATAGATTTTAATTAAAAAAGGAACACAATGAGAAAAGAAATGAAAAAAGAAATGACAATATGGCAATTCACAGGTTATATAAGTGCAATTATTTTGATATTATGCGGAATTACGTTTTTGCTTTCCTCATGCACCGAAGAAATGGTGCCCATTGGTGGCGGGAAAAATTCCGGCAAAATGATTGAAGTACAATTCTCTGTGAATAAAAACGCCCGCGGTGCGAACGAAGTGATTACCCGAAATTACAGTGATAGACAAACTGAAACGGTTGAAATTCCGATGGGAGATGATTTATTTATGTACGCCACATTGGAGGAAGATATGGGTCCCAAATTGCGTGCTGAAGTACTCTTAGAAGAAGGGACACTTATTCGTATTGTGGTGCTGAAGTTTCCTTCCAGAGAATTTGTTGCTCAATCAAGTTATACGGTTGATGGTTCGGGCAATCTCGCTAATGGCTCCTTAAGTGTACCGGAAGGTATGTATTTTTTTCACGCTTATTCATGCAACAGTAAAACGTTTCTGCCTTCGTTGAATGATCTTCTTGAGACAGAAATAATTACTCCTGATGAGGATCTGATATGGGGAACTACTGTTGCCGTCTCTATCCTATCTAGTTCATCCCAAGTAGATATTCTGCTGTATCACAAGTTTTCGCGTGCAAGAATAGAGGTTAATTCTCCGGTCTATCCTATCACAAATATGACAAATGTCTCGCTAAGTCCTGGTCAGAAGATTATATTAGATTGTAGTACTTCTCAGCTTCTTTTTGGAAGAGAAGGCGCTCCGGATTTTCCGCAGGTGTTTTCCTGGTCGTCAGGATTTAACGTAAACACTGTTTACAGTGACTACCGCATAGTATATACGGATCAAAAGCTTCCGGTCACCGTAAAAATCGGATCATTGGAGCTGAACGGGAAAACTTTCACTGATCTTACAGCCACGTTCGACTGTCTTTTATTGGAAAACATGTCTTACACACTTAAATTGACTATAAAGAATGGGAGCACGTGGGCAGGGTCTAATGTTTACTGGGACGGTGAAAAATTAACTTTTGATGCGGCAGGAGATACCCGCCATGCAGGTTATCAAGGTGTATTCTTTAAGTGGGGCTCGTTAATCGGAATTCAACCTACCCGTACAAACCATGTAACAATATTTGAAACCGGAGTAACAGCGATTTATTTTCCTCATTTTAATCCCACCAACCATGAGTTATCATACTGGGAAATAACGCCTCAGAATTTTATGGGTATGGCCTTCCCATGGGCGTATATTGAAACAGCACCAACTCCAGCAGTACCATCTCTGCTTTATGACCGTAATTCTAAATATCTGTCAGATCTTCCTGAGTCAATGTATAGTTATGAACATGATATTTCCCCCCAGGGAGATATATGTAAATATATTGGAGATACGGGTGCAGGACCTGCCGGGTATCGTATGCCTACTTCTAATGAAATGGGTGTTGTTCATTCGGAATTTTGGACTGACTTAAATCCTATTACTATTGCCGGCGGATGGAGTCGTAAAGGTAGATATAGTGATTTTGTAGATTATACTGATCACATGCCTGATTTTGACTTTTCACTAAGCCTTTTGGATGGAAATATAGATGCCGGGTCCGGCAGGTGGATAAACGACTCCCCATATCAAGGCGGTGCATATTATCAGGGAGCATTTTTCCCTCCTTCGGGCCAACGTGACAATAATGGTCTTTTAAAAGAGGTGTGTCAATATGGCGAATACTGGACGAATTCACTGACTTATATTGGCGGCGGCGTTTATCAAGCTTACTCTACGAAATTTTGGTGGGCTAATGTAACAGTTGATCAATTATCAACTATTGGTACGTTTAGTTCTGCAAAGCCGGTGCGTTGTGTCAAGAAATTACCGAACGAACAATGACAAGTGTCCAATAATATGCATCAATTGATGGAATAGAAACAATATTTTCCACGAACCACCCTGTTTATCATTAAAACGGGGTGGTTTTTTGTTGTCTGTATGTTGAGTAATACGGGGTGGTTTCGGTGATTCTTCTCCAAAAACGTTTTTTTGTACACATTTTTGCTATATTTGTCCGCGAATAGCTTATGTACAAGATGAAATACCGGATTATGTATTGGGTTGGAGGTTTGGTGACGACTGCGATAGTCATAGCTTTTTTTGCAGCGTGCGCCAATATGGCGTCGCCAAACGGAGGACCGTACGATGAAACACCTCCCCGCTTTTTACGAAGCACACCTGTCCTGAATCAAACCAATTTTACCGGTAAAAAAATAGAAATCATCTTTGATGAACTGATTCAGGTTGACAAACCTTCTGAAAATGTGATTATCACTCCTCCACAGGAAAATCTGCCCGTCATTCGTGCATCCGGGAAAAAAGTAATTGTCGAACTGAAAGACTCGCTTATAGCGGATGTGACTTATACAATAGACTTTACAAGTTCCATATCTGATAATAACGAAAAAAATGCGCTTGAGAATTTCAGTTTTGCATTTTCCACAGGCGACGTGATTGATTCGCTCGAAGTTTCGGGCATCGTCCTCAATGCAAGCAATCTGGAGCCTATGCCGGGCATTCTTGTCGGCCTGCACCGGGATTTGGCAGATTCGGCATTTACGACAACTCGTTTTTTCCGCACTTCAAAGACAAACGACAGGGGAAAGTTTACAATTCGAAATGTAGCCGAAGGAACCTATCGTATTTATGCGCTGAACGATGCAAACCGCGATTATCTATTTGACCAGCCGGGCGAGGATATTGCCTTTCTCGATTCGCTTATCGAACCGGGGTTTGAAGCGGCCATTCGCAACGATACCATCTGGAAAGACTCTTTGACCGTTGATACGATCCTCACAGTTAATTACAACCGTTTTTTGCCCGATGACATAGTGCTTCGCCTTTTTAAAGAAAAATTCCAACGTCAATACATGCTCCGTCCCGAGCGCACACAAAAAAATCTTTTTTCCCTGCATTTCAATGCACCCTTGGATACGTTTCCAGTGCTCGAATTGCTTGAAAATCCGGCATCAGACAATTGGTATATCACACAAGTGCCAGATGATGAGACAACTGTCAATTATTGGATTAAAGACTCACTCGTATGGGAAATGGACACCCTGCATCTTTCGGTTACCTATCTTCGGACAGACTCTCTTTTGAATCTTTACCTTCAGACTGACACTGTGCATTTGACTCCACGCAGACAACAGACAACCAACACACGCAGACCAAGAAACGACGAGCCGCCACCGATTGATTTTCTGACCATGAATACGTCTGTCTCCGGCTCGATTAATGTGTTTGATACACTTTCCATCACTTTCCCGGAACCTGTGCTTGATTTGACAAAAGAAGTATTTCAATTGGAAATAAAACAGGATACGCTATGGAATCCTGTTGACTTTACTTTCCGGCAAGACGATATGAATACTTTAAAATACTACATTGAACGACAATGGGACTATGATGAAAATTATCAGTTACTGGTTGATTCAGCGCAAATATACAGTATCTATGGGAAATGGAATAATACAGTCCGGACGACATTCAAAATAAAATCGGACGAAGAATACGGGCATCTTTTCCTGAATATTACCGGGATTGAGGCGCCGGCTTTTGTCGAATTGTTAACTGGGAACGACGTCGCGGTTCGCACAGCAAAAGTGGAAGATGGAGGCGCACTCTTTATGAATCTAAAGCCTGATAAATACTATGCGCGTCTGATTGTGGACGCTAATGAAAATGGGATATGGGATACAGGAAAATATGACGAAAAGATACAACCCGAAGAAGTGTATTACTCTTCCCAAGTCTATGAGATGCGTGCAAACTGGAAAAGGGAATTCGACTGGGATGTATTTTCCGAGCCACTTTCCAAACAAAAACCAATAGAGATAACAAAAAATAAACCCAAAGATGTTACAAAACAAAAACGTGATTACAGACAGGAAGGGCGGTCGCAACAAAATCGTTCAAGTGGCATGGGCGGCGTGGGCGGACTTGGCAGAGGTATCGGCCTTTAGACGATTATGCCTTCTTTGCCTCTGTGTTTTTCTCGTCACGGTAAAAACACAGGCACAGTATCTTCCTCTTCAGATGACGTTTAATCCGGGTGAAGAGATAAAGTACGACATTTATTTTAAATGGGGAGTATTAATGCCGCGTGCAGGTGAAGCCCGTTTCTCTTTCAACAAATCCGATTTGCAAGGACAACCCGCATCTCTCTACCGGATGATTTTCCATACTGCCAATATTTTTGAGGCGGTTTATAAAATGAGAGATACGATCAATTGCTATTATAATATGGACAATACTTTGTTATACAGCGTAAAGCATACAGTTGAAAGTGGTTATGACCTGACGGATAAACTTTCTTTTTCGTATTACAATGAAAAGTCGTCGGTTCATTCACTCCGATATACCCCGACGACAAAAAAAATAGATACCACCCTAATGGTCGCTTCAGGTTATGTATTTGATATGTTGGGGGCTACATTTCTATTAAGGACCATAGACAGGCATAAGTTGCAGATAGGTGATGTTTTTCTATGTACCGTGATTACCGGAAAAGATTTGATTGGGACAAGTTTTCGGTATCAGGGACAGGCTATTGTGGAGCGCGATCAATTCAAATACCGTACGCATTATTATATCATTGATATTCATGACGATGCATTTTCGCAGAGTAAAGCTTCGGCTGAACTATGGATTGGCGACGATGACAATTATGTCCCTGTCAAAGTACGCACGAAACTCAAAATCGGCTATGCTGAAGTCTATTTAAAAAGCGCCGACCACTTAAAGTATTCGTTCGAATGCCGTGTACAAGTGAAAAAATAAGCAGTTAATTTTCAACAAAAATCGTAACTTTACCGCCCATTAATAACTACAAATAATAAAACAAAAAAATGGAGACCATCAAATTTTACAAGACAGAAAGCATTCCTTTGGAATTGCACAAAGTACGCATCGTACAAAAATTACATTTAGTCCCTATTGAAAGGCGCTTAGCAGCTTTGTATGAAGGGGGATTCAACACCTTTCAATTATCTACAAAAGACGTTTTCCTCGACATGCTTACCGATAGCGGTACCAATGCGATGAGTGATAATCAGTTGGCAGCCATGATGCAGGCCGACGACGCTTATGCAGGCTCTCAAAGTTTTACGCGCCTGCAAAAAGCAGTGGAAGACGTGTTGGGTAAAAAATATTTTTTACCGGTACACCAGGGACGTGCCGCTGAAAATATCATTAGTAATACCTTTATTAAAAAGGGAGATGTGATACCAATGAACTATCATTTTACTACAGCATTGGCTCATATCACGCAGTATGGAGGCCGGATTGCAGAATTGCTGTGCGATGATGCACTGGAGATAAAGAGTAATAATCCGTTTAAAGGGAATATAGATATAGATAAATTAGTGGCCTGCATAGAGAAGAACGGGAAAGAAAATATCCCGTTTATAAGGATGGAAGCGTCAACCAATCTGATCGGAGGTCAGCCTTTCTCGATTGCCAACTTGATGGATGTACGGCGGGTGGCCGATAAATATGGGATTATGCTGGTACTGGACGCCAGTTTGCTGGGTGAGAACGCCTACTTAGTTAAGCAACGCGAACGCGAGTGGCAAGAGAATACCATGGCGGATATTATGAAGATGATGACCAATCTGGCTGATCTGGTTTATTTCTCCGCCCGTAAGCTAAGTTCATCGCGCGGAGGTGGTATTTGTACCAACCGGCGGGATCTGTATCTTAAAATGGAGGCACTGGTGCCGTTGTTTGAGGGTTTTTTAACTTACGGCGGTATGTCAGTACGTGAAATTGAAGCGATGGCAGTGGGTTTATATGAAACATTGGATGAAACCATGATCAGTCAAAGCCCTGATTTTATCAAATATTTGGTGACGCAACTGGATTCAATGGGCGTTCCCGTTGTAATGCCTGCCGGTGTATTAGGCGTTCATGTGGACGCTATGCAGATTTGTGCGCATGTTCCTGTAACCGAATATCGGGCAGGTGCTTTAGCTGCAGCATTTTATTTGATATCCGGTATCAGGGGCATGGAACGCGGGTCTGTTTCGAACCAACGCGACGAAAACGGAAATGAAACATGGGCGGATATGGAACTGTTGCGTTTGGCTGTACCCAGACGGGTGTTTACCCTCTCTCAAATAAAATATGTGGCCGACAGGATGCAATGGCTTTATGATAATCGGGAGATGATCGGCGGATTGAAATTTACTTACGAGCCGCCGGTGTTGCGTTTCTTTATGGGGAAATTAGCGCCTACGTCGGATTGGCCTGAAAAAATGATGGCTAAGTTCCGTCGTGATTTTCTGGAATCGCTGTAAAAATAATTTAAAATTTAAGATTTAAACTTTAAAAATCAGGAAATGAAAGTTCAGATTATCAATGGACCGAATCTGAATCTCTTGGGCGTCAGGGAACCTTCAGTATATGGCTATATGACGTTCGAAAGTTATTTGGAGTCGCTGAAGCAATTGTTTCCGTTATGCGAGATAACCTATTTTCAAAGCAATGTGGAAGGCGAATTGATCAATATGATTCACGAAACGGGATTTGCTTACGACGGAATTATTCTGAATGCCGGCGCATACACACATACCTCTATCGCTTTGCACGACGCAATCAAGGCTGTGACAACTCCGGTGGTCGAAGTGCATATCTCCAATGTATCTACCCGCGAGCCTTTCCGCCACAAGTCGCTTGTGGCGGCGGCTTGCAAAGGGGTAATTGCCGGTTTTGGGTTGGACTCGTACCGGTTGGCAATAGAAGCGCTAGCCCCCTCTAACTCCCCCAAAGGGGGAGAAATAAAGCCCCCCTCCTTTTGAGGGGTTGGGGAAGGCCCAATTGCTAATTAATTAGTTCCGATGCAGAAATACACCAAAATAATCGCAACAATATCAGACAAACGTTGTGAGGTGGATTTTATCCGATCGCTTTATTTGGCGGGAATGAATGTGATACGTATAAATACGGCTCATATTGATGAAACAGGTTTGGAACAAATCGTAAGCAATACGCGAGCGGTTTCCGATCGGATTGGTATCCTTATTGACACAAAAGGGCCGGAAATTCGCACCAATCGGGTAAGTGCACTCATTCAGTTCAGGACAGGCGACCGGGTCAGACTCAAAGGCGATCCGGAGCAAGAAGCGACACACGACTGTATCACAGTTTCTTATCAGCATATTGTGAACAACTTAGCTGTCGGCCATGACATCTTAATTGACGATGGGACGATTGAACTGAAAGTGATCGAAAAACATGTGGATCATTTGGTGTGTGAAGTCCTGAATGATGCCTCGCTGGGAAGCCGAAAGAGCCTGAATGTGCCGGGTATTCGTATCAACCTGCCTTCACTGACAGACAGAGACCGCAAATATATTGACTGGGCCATAACCAATCAACTTGATTTCATCGCCCATTCGTTTGTGCGCAACAAACAGGATGTTTTGGACGTCCAACAACTATTGGACGAAAGGAACAGCCCGATTAAAATCATCGCCAAAATCGAAAATCAGGAAGGCGTAGATCATATTGATGAGATTCTGGAAGTCACTTACGGGATTATGATTGCACGCGGTGATCTGGGAATTGAAGTACCGGCGGAGAATATTCCGACCCTTCAACGTATTTTGATCCGTAAATGTGTCGAAGCGAAAAAGCCGGTTATTGTAGCTACCCAGATGCTACATTCGATGATTACGAACCCTCGTCCGACACGCGCTGAAGTTACGGATATTGCCCATGCCATCTACGACCGTACGGATGCGCTGATGCTAAGCGGCGAAACGGCTGCAGGCAAATATCCTGTTGAAGCCGTGCAAACCATGACAAGGATAGCGCGTGAAGCCGAAAAGACGATCCTGATGGCCAACGACTTTCGCCTTCCGGTTGAAGGTGATGACTTAGATATCACTTCATTTTTAGCCAAGCAAGCCGTCAAATCGTCTTACAAACTAAATGTGAAAGCGATCATTACCGACTGTCACAGCGGACGAACAGCCTGCTTTCTGTCTGCTTTTCGGGGCATTTCCCCCGTCTTTGCCATTTGTTATGATGAAAAGGTAATGCGCATGTTGTCATTATCTTATGGCATTTGGACTGTTTTTCAAGCCAAGAATGACAATCGACGGGCGTATTTTTTCGATGCGCTGCACCACCTGCTCGGCAGCCGACTGATTACTGCAACGGATAAAGTCGCTTATCTGGGTGGCAGTTTTGGAGAAGGAGGAGGCACTACATTCCTTGAGATCAATGAAGTGAACAAGATAATCATGATGAAAAAATTTGAATTACCCACCTTTAATCACCATTAATAATTGAGAGTTGAAAGTTGAGAGTTGAGAGTTGAGAGTTGAGAACAACAAACAAAGATTTAAGTTGATTTTTTCAATTTTTCAGTTACTCAGTTATTCAGTTACTCAGTCACTCAGTTATTCAGTCACTCAGTTATTCAGTCACTCAGTTATTAATAAGAGTTTCCGTTCCTAAAGCCAAACAATATTTTTTGCGTTGATGTAAAATCCTGATTTTTAATTCCTGCAAGATGTCCCCCGATCCCATTGAAACCTATATCCTGAATCATATCGACGACGAATCAGAATTGCTGGCAACGCTGAATCGCGAAGCGCATGTGAAATTATTGCGCCCGCGCATGATTTCGGGTCATCTGCAGGGACGCATCCTGAAAATGTTTTGCCGTATGATGCGTCCCAAACGGGTTTTGGAGATAGGCACCTATACGGCTTATGCCACGCTTTGTATGGCAGAAGGTTTGGACGACGACGCCCT
>JGI24705J35276_12238674_pt1 | contig 35649 bp, 35 predicted proteins | sample TergutNt197P4_FD_35276 | JGI IMG/M metagenome (IMG submission 35276) | reverse complement strand
GGGCTTGGTGTCCCTCAGGGTGTTCGGTCTCCCGCCTGCCACCGCTCTGCAAATCCTACCAGAGTCGGCAGTTTTCAAGTTACAAGGGTACACACCGCTTCCTGCATAAGCAGCAATGCAAAAACGTAACGAATGATTCTCGGGTCTTGGAGCGAGCACAGTAAACCTCAATCGACTTATGCCACGTACTTCCCGGCCAGTTCATCCTCAATATGAATACGAATGATATCGTCGAAGTTCCTTTCAACGGCGCTGAAGCCCAGCTCGCGCGCCCTCTTCGCTTCAAAATTGCGCGGCCAGCCGGCAACGATACCTGCGATGAAAGCATCCGGCTCGCGCCTGATGCGAGCGGCGACCCTGTCGCCTGCAACCCGCTTCAGGGCTGCAATCTGCTCGCCAACCGTCGCCGACAGCCCCGGCATGGTCAAGCTCCGCCGCGAGCCCACGGCTGCAAGATCCACGGTGCCGGCATGGAGCAGAAAGCCCACCGCCGAACGTGGCGTGGCGTGCCAATGGCGGACATCCTCCGACACCGGCAGCACGGCCTCCTTCCCAGCCAACGGCTCGCGCAGGATACTGGAGAAGAAACCGGAAGCCGCCTTGTTCGGAAGGCCGGGCCGGACGCATATCGTCGGCAGCCGGATCCCGATGCCATCGAGGAAGCCGCGCCGCGAGTAGTCAGCCAGAAGAAGCTCACCAATCGCCTTCTGGGTGCCGTAACTCGACAGCGGTGTATGGAAGAATTCGTCGCCGATCGCCTCCGGAAACGGAGCGCCATAGACCGCAATCGAGGAGGTGAAAACTACGCGCGGCTTGTAGCCATCGCCCGTGAGCCGTATCGCGTCCAGTAGCAGCCGGGTTCCGTCGAGATTGATGCGGTACCCCTTGTCGAAATCGAGCTCGGCCTCGCCTGACACAATCGCCGCCAGATGAAAGATCACGTCGGGCCGCCTGGCGATCAGTTTCTCAGCCGCACCCGGCACGGCGAAATCGCCAGTAACCGTCTCGACTGGAAACGCGGCCTTCTCAGGCTTTGCCGGCTCGACAACGTCATGCAGAGTCAGGCGAGCAATGTCATTCCCGCCAAGGCGACCGTCGCGCAACAGCCGTTCGCTTAGCTTGCGACCAACCATGCCAGCCGCCCCAAGAATCAAAATGTGCAAAACCGGTTCCTTCTTTTGATCGTTCTGCGCAGACCCGAAGCATTACTCCTTCACCGCACCGGTCATCGCCGACACGTAATGCTCGACGAAGAAGGCGTAAAGGATCACCAGCGGCAGCGAGCCGACCAGTGCACCTGCCATCAGCGATCCCCATCTGTAGATATCGCCGTCGACGAACTCATTGACGATAGCGACCGGCACGGTCTTGTTCGGCGTCGACTGCAGGAAGGTGAGAGCGTAGATGAACTCGTTCCAGCACAGCGTGAACGAGAAGATGAAGGCTGAAATCAGCCCAGGCACCGCAAGCGGCACGACGATCTTGACCAGAATCTGCCAACGGCTGGCACCATCGATCAGCGCACACTCCTCAAGCTCGTAAGGAATCGACTTGAAGTAGCCCATCAGCAGCCAGGTCGAGAACGGAATGAGCAGCGTGGGATAGACCAGGATCAGCGAAAGCGGCGAGTCAAACAATCCGTAGGCCTGGATCACGGAAGCAAGCGGAATGAACAGGATCGAGGGTGGCACCAGGTAGGCGAAGAAGATCAGGATCCCCACCGTATCGGCGCCGCGGAAGCGCAGCCGCACGATGGCGTAAGCAGCAAGTACGCTCGCAAAGATCGACAGCGTGGTGGCCCCGACAGCCACATACATCGTGTTCCACAGCCAGCGCGGATATTGGGTCTCGAACAAGAGCTCGCTGATGTGCTTGAATGTCGGATGAACCACCCAGAACGGGTTGTAGGTGTTCATGTCGATAAGCTGCTCGTCCGGCTTGATGGCCGTGAGTACCATCCAATAGAACGGAAACAGCAGCACCACGAGGATGATTGACAGCGGCAGATAGAGGGTGACCAGCCGCCTTGGCAGCGACTCCAGATAGCTCATGCCCTCGCTGTCGTCGGCGGAGGCCGGCCTGGCGCCGGGCCGCAATGCGGAGTCAGTCATTGCTCCCTCCCTGCTGCCATTTGCGGCGCTGCATGCCGAACCAGGAGATCGCGATTGCGGCGAGCAGGAAAGGTATCATCGCCGTTGCGATGGCAGCCCCCTCGCCCAGCCGACCGGAAATGATGCCGCGCTGATAGCTCAGCGTCGCCATCAGATGCGTCGCGTTCACAGGACCGCCGCGGGTCAACGCCCAGACCAGCTGGAAGTCGGTGAAGGTGAACAGGACCGAGAAGGTCATGACGACCGCGATGATCGGGGTGAGCAGCGGATAGGTGATGTAGCGAAAACGCTGCCAGCCGGTTGCCCCGTCCAACGTCGCCGCTTCGTACAGCGACGGAGACACAGTCTGCAGTCCCGCAAGCAGCGTGATCGCAACGAATGGAACACCACGCCAGATGTTGGCGATGATCACGCTGGCGCGCGCCCATTGAGGGTCACCGAGGAAATTTATGTTCTGCGTGATCACGCCAAGCTTGATCAGCGACCACGACACAATCGAGAACTGGGGGTCATAGATCCACCAGAATGCAATGGCCGACAGCACGGTCGGCACAATGAACGGGATCAAGACGATTGATCTGATAAGGGCCTTGAACGGCATGCTCCGGTTGAGAAGCAATGCCAGATAGAGCCCGATCGCGAATTTGATAATGCTTGCAACGGAGGTGTAGAGCACCGTGTTGAAGACAGCGAGCCAGAAGATCGCGTCGCCCCAAAGCCATTCATAGTTTTCAAGGCCGATGAAAACGCCGCTACGACCGATGCGCTCGTCGGTGAAGCTCATCCAGACGCCCAATCCGAGCGGATAGGCCAAAAAAAGAAGCAGGAATGCCGCCGCCGGCAGCATGAACCACAGCGCGATCCAATTGCGGTTGGACCGCAGCCGCGCCCACAGCGACGGTGCGTCGGCGGCAGCACCATGGACGGCCATTGAGGTTTCGACAGTGCTCATTCCCACTCCAATTCCGAGGGTGGCCCGGTTCTTCCGCCCGAACCGGGCGCGCCCCATCGCACGGACTGAACAAGCCGGCGCGTCCGACGGCGCCGGCTATCGGATCAACGGAAGACGCGTTTGGCGGAGCGCTCGGCCGTCGCCATCGCTGTCTTCAGGTCTTCGCGCCCCGTGCAGTAGTTTGCGAACATGTCGACGACCACGAAATCGGCAATGGCGGCCGCGGCGCCTTCGCTCATTGGCGCAACTCCCGCAGGGGTCAATGCGGTCGCTGCGACCTCACGATACGGCGTGTTCTTCGGATCGGCCGTCCAGATCGGATTGGCATCATAGACCTTGAGGAAATGCGACAAATAGCCTTGCGCCGACTCGATCCAGGGATTGAATTGGGCCGGCTCGAGCAGGAAGGCTGTGAACGCCTTGCAGGCCTGCGGGTACTTCGTGAAGTTGAATACCACCATCGTAAAGCTGAGGTTCAACTCCCGCGTCTTGCCGTCAAGGCCCGGCGGCAGATGCGCGTGATTCATGTCCTCCGCGATATGCGGATTGTCCTTCTTGGCGGCAACGTAGATCGAGATGCCGTTCACCGTCAGATAGAGCTGACCGGCCAGAAACGCCTTGTTGTTGTTGCTGTCGTTCCAGGACGCGGTGCCGGGCACGAAATTGTCATAGAGACCTTTGACATATTCCAGCGCCTTGGCGGTCTCGGGTGAGTTGATAACGACCTTGCTGTTCTTGTCGATCAGGTTTCCGCCATGCGCCCACAAGGCCCAGTGCAGCCAGCCGTTGGCGTCGCCGGAAGCGTGGCCGAGCGCCATACCAGCCGGCGTGCCATTCTTGTTCAAAACCTTCACCAGTTCGGCGAAGCCGGCAAGGTCTCCCGGAAACTGCTTGAAGCCGGCCTTTTCCATCGCGGAGATACGGTAGTTCACGAGCGCACCGGTAGCTGCAACGGGGACGCCAATCCACTTGCCGTTGAACTCACCGTAGGCTTGTCCCGACTGCGTCCAGCCGCCACACGTCTTTCCGAGGTAGTCGGCGACGTCTGTCATGTCGGTGCATCTGGTCGGGAACAGGAAGGGCAGCGAATAAAGGCCCCACACCATATCCAGGCCCTGCCCGGTATTGGCCGCAACCGACGCTTTCGGCTGGACATCGTCGTAGGATTCGTTGGACACATTGATGGTGACGCCAGTCGCCTTCTGGAAGGCGTCGACGATCCTCATGAAGGCGACATCCTCGGCCTCAACGAACCGCTTCCAGCGCAACAGATTGATTTTCGCGCCCGCCTCCGGCTTCCATTGCGTGGTCTGCGCCCAAGCCTTGGCATAGCCGAGCAACTGCTCGCTCGACATGGTCGCCGCAGCAGCCAGCAGGGTGGCACCACCTTTGAGCAGCGAACGCCGGTCAGTCAAGAAATCAGCCATCTTTGGTTCTCTCCCGGTTTGTTATCCTTCCGACCGCCTGCCGATCAGATGCGGCGGCCGGTATCCTTGTCGAACAGGTGCGCGGACTTCGCGCGTGGACGGAGATGGATCTTGTCGCCCGGATTGACCTCGTGACGATCGCGGAACAACGCGATGATGTCCTGCTCGCCGATACGCGCGACAATCTGAGTTTCCGAGCCGGTCGGTTCGACCACGACGACCTCCGCCTCGATGCCGTCGCTGGCGAGTTCGAGGTGCTCCGGCCGCACGCCGTAGACGACGGGTCGGCCTTCAGAAGCCGTCGGCGCCGTGACAAGCGGCAGCTTGCTGCCGTTCTCAAGCTCCACGAAAGACCGGCCATTCGCTTTCAGATGACCGTCCAGGAAATTCATCGCAGGCGACCCGATGAAGCCGGCGACGAACTGGTTGTCGGGGCGATCATAAAGATCGAGCGGCGATCCCATCTGTTCGACAATGCCGTCATGCATGACGACGATCCTGTCAGCCATGGTCATGGCCTCGATCTGGTCGTGGGTCACGTAGACAGTGGTTGTCCTCAGCCGCTGATGCAGTTCCTTGATCTCGGTGCGCATGGCGACGCGCAACTTGGCATCGAGGTTCGACAGCGGCTCGTCGAAAAGGAACACCTGCGGGTCACGCACAATCGCGCGTCCCATCGCCACGCGCTGGCGTTGGCCGCCCGATAATTGTCGCGGGTAACGCTGAAGCAGCGGCGTCAGGGCGAGAATTTCGGCGGCGCGCTTGACGCGCTTGTTGATCTCGTCTCCGCTCGCGCCGCGCAGCTTCAGCGAGAAGCCCATATTGTCGGCCACCGTCATATGCGGATAGAGCGCGTAGTTCTGGAACACCATCGCAATGTCCCGCTCCTTGGGCTGGACATTGTTGACGACGCGCTCGCCGATGGAAATCGTGCCAGAGGTGATGTTCTCCAACCCTGCGAGCATCCGCAGCAAGGTCGACTTGCCGCAACCGGATGGTCCGACCAGAACAACGAAGGCACCGTCCTCGATCGGGATCGTGACGCCGTGCAGAACCTCAACGACACCGAAAGACTTCCGCACGTCGCGGATGTGCACAGACGACATCCATCCTCCTCCCTGCGCCAGCCCGCGCTACCAGGCCAGCACCGCAAAAAGCCGTTTCTTGGAGTTTTTGGAACCTCGCCGAGAGCGAAGCTCCAGTCTTGGCACGCGATTACCTCCAATCTATGCGATCTTTGTAGTTTGGTTATTCGTCTTTGGTAGCGCTGCCAATTCTCTTTTGTTCGAGGAAGCAACTATGATATGAGCCCCCCGATGGGACGAAAACGCACGAAATCTGGCAAGGTCCGTTTGGCGGAAGTGGCTGAACTGGCCGGTGTCAGCCCAATCACCGCATCGCGCTTTTTCAGGAAACCCGAGGCTCTCTCGATCAGTAAGAGAGCCCGGGTCGAGAGCGCGGCGAAAGAGCTCGGCTACGTGCCGAACCTTGCCGCGCGGGCGCTCGCATCACAGCGCACCGAAGTTATCGGCGTCCTGATCCCGTCGCTGACCAACAACGTGTTCTCGGACGTCTTGCGCGGAATAGACGACGTATCCGAGGGCAGCCCCTACAGCATCCAGATCTCCAACACACGTTACAGCATCCTGGAGGAGGAAAAACTCCTCCGCCTATTCCTTGCTCAGAAGCCGGCGGGCCTCATCATTACCGGCATCGATCAAACCGTTGAGTCGCGTTCGATGCTGGAAGCGGCAAACTGCCCGATCGTCCAGATCATGGAAATCGGCCCCAATCCCGTCGACATGATGATCGGGCTATCACACTACGAAGCGGGCCGGGCGGCGATCAAGCATTTGCTCGCGCAAGGCTTTCGCAGAATCGGATTCCTGGCCGCACGCATGGACCCGCGGGTACAGCGGCGCTTTGAAGGCTACCAGGCGGCCATGAAAGAGGCCGGCTTGCTCGATCCGCGCTTGGTCGCGACGACGCCCTTGGCGAGTTCGGCCGCGCTCGGCGGCGCGCTCTTTGCCGACCTGCTCACGCGGGCGCCTGATATTGATGCGGTATTCTGCGTCAACGACGATCTCGCACTCGGAGTGGAGTTCGAATGTCGCCGCCGACGCATCTCCGTTCCGGAGCAGATGGCGATCGTCGGCTTCAACGATCTTGAGTTTATGGAGTGCGCCTTCCCTACACTCACCAGCGTGCGCACCAATCGCTACGAGATGGGCCGTAACGCCGCGGCGATGGTGATCGGGGCGATCGAAGGACGTCGTCCTCAAAGCCCTGTGGTCGATCTGGGCTTCACCGTAATGGAGCGGCAAAGTTCGCAGGCCCAGCGCGGCGAAGGACTGGCCCTTAAGAGCGCGACGACGTCAGCGTGAATCACCGCCGCGCTTGATCTGTTGTTGGAGCACGATCTCCGCGAAACGCTTCGCGACCATCCTGCTTAGACAATCGTTGCACACTTTGCGCTAACGCGGCCTCACGCGTTCAGATTATGCTCAAATGCCGGATTGGTGATAGAACAAGCAAATGGTAGCGTTACCACGCTCCAGCAACTAAATGTGCTGTTGAGAAATGAGTCGCCGTGCGCGCAAGGCGCACACGCTGACCATATAAGCCGCAACCGCCGACGAGGCCTTGCGCTTGCATTGCGGGAGAAAGCCAGTGACGGGCAGTACCACCAAGGGCCAGGGAGCCATCAACGGCAAGCAGCGCAAGCTTCGCTCCCGCAAATGGTTCGACAACCCGAACAATCCGGGAATGACCGCGCTCTATCTCGAGCGCTATCTCAACTACGGGCTGACGCGCGAAGAACTGCAGTCCGGCAAGCCTATCATTGGTATCGCGCAGACCGGCAACGACCTTTCCCCGTGCAACCGCCACCATCTCGACCTGGCGCACAGGGTACGCGAGGGCATTCGTGACGCCGGCGGCATCGCCATGGAATTTCCTACCCACCCGATCCAGGAGACCGGCAAGCGTCCGACCGCAGCGCTCGACCGTAACCTCGCTTATCTCGGCCTGGTCGAAGTGCTGTTCGGCTATCCGCTCGACGGCGTGGTGTTGACGACTGGTTGCGACAAGACCACGCCGGCCTGCCTGATGGCGGCCGCAACAGTGAACCTGCCCGCCATCGTGCTGTCGGGCGGACCGATGCTCAACGGCTGGTACGCCGGTGAGCGCACCGGTTCTGGCACTGTGGTCTGGAAGTCCCGCGAACGGCTGGCGGCCGGCGAAATCAACTATGAGGAGTTCATGGATATCGTGGCCTCCTCTGCACCGTCGATTGGCCATTGCAACACCATGGGGACGGCTTCGACCATGAACTCGCTGGCCGAAGCGCTCGGCATGTCCCTGCCCGGCTGCGCCGCAATCCCCGCGCCCTATCGCGAGCGCGGCCAGATCTCCTACGCGACAGGACGGCGCATCGTGCAAATGGTGTGGGAGGACCTAAAACCCTCCGACATCATGACTCGCAAAGCCTTCGAGAACTGCATCGTGGTCAATTCGGCGATCGGCGGCTCGACCAATGCGCCGATCCATATCAATGCGCTTGCGCGCCATATCGGCGTGGAGCTGTCGATCGAGGACTGGCAAAAGATCGGTCACGAAATTCCGCTGCTCGTGAACATGCAGCCGGCGGGCTTCTACCTCGGCGAGGAATTTCACCGCGCGGGCGGGGTCCCTGCGGTGGTGCGCGAATTGATGAAACACAAACGCATCCACGAAGATGCCGTAACGGTCAACGGCCGCAGCATGCGTGAGAACTGCCGCGATGCGCGCCAACCCGATGGCGATGTCATCTGGAGCTACGACAAGCCGCTGCTGAAGGATGCGGGATTCCTGGTGCTGCGCGGAAACCTCTTCGATTCCGCCATCATGAAGACCAGCGTGATCTCAAAGGAATTCCGCGATCGTTATCTCAGTAATCCGGAGGATCCGAACGCCTTCGAGGGGCGCGCCATCGTCTTTGAAGGACCGGAGGATTATCACGCGCGGATCGAAGATCCCGTGCTCGACATTGACGAGCGCTACATCCTGTTCATCCGCGGCACGGGACCGATCGGCTATCCCGGCGGCGCAGAGGTCGTGAACATGCAGCCGCCGGCCGCGCTCATCAAACGCGGCATCCTGTCCCTGCCCTGCATCGGCGACGGACGGCAGTCCGGCACCTCGGGATCGCCCTCGATTCTCAACGCGTCGCCCGAAGCTGCCGCCGGTGGCGGGCTTGCGATCCTGAAAACAGGCGACCGGGTGCGCATTGACCTGAACAAAGGCGCGGCCGACATCCTGATCCCGGACGAGGAGGTGAAGAGCCGAAACGCCGAATTGAAGGCCAAGGGTGGCTTCCCGCACCCGGCTAACCAGACGCCGTGGCAAGAGCTCTACCGTGCGACCGTGGGCCAGCACGCCACCGGCGCATGTATGGAACTCGCCACCCGTTACCACAACCTCGCCGGCACGTTTGGTGTGGCCAGGGATAATCATTGATCGCTGACGACGCAGCCATCTTCGGATCGAGGAACGCAAGGAGAAAAAATGTCAGATCGCCTCAAGGGTAAGCGCGCATTCGTCACGGCGGCAGCCGTCGGCATAGGGCGCGCCTGTGCCGTCGCCTTTGCACGCGAAGGTGCAACCGTGTTCGCAACCGACACTGATGAAGCCAAGCTTGCGCTGCTGAAAAGCGAAGGCATCGCCGACGTCGCACAGCTTGACGCACGCGACAGCACCGCAGTTGCCGAGGCGGCCAAGCGCGTCGGCACCGTCGACATCCTGCTCAATGCCGCAGGGTTCGTGCATCACGGCACGGTGCTGGATTGCTCCGATGAAGACTGGGACTTTTCCTTCGACCTAAACGTCAAATCGATGCATCGTACGATCCGCTCCTTCCTTCCCGCCATGCTGACGGCCGGCCACGGTTCGATCGTGAACATTTCCTCCGCTGCCGGCGTATTCAAGGCCGCGCCGAACCGGTACGTTTACGGGGCCACCAAGGCTGCGGTGGCGGCACTGACCCGCTCCGTCGCCGCCGACTTCATCACCAAGGGCATCCGCTGCAACTGCATCTGTCCGGGCACAGTCGAAACACCGTCGATGCTGCAACGCGCAGCAACCGCGGGACCCGGCGGGCGCGAGATGTTCGTCGCCAGGCAACCGATGGGGCGCCTCGGCACGGCCGAGGAAATCGCGTCGCTCGCGGTCTATCTCGCCAGTGACGAGAGCGCCTTCACGACCGGGGTCGCGCACATCATCGATGGCGGCTGGACGCTTTAGTGAGCAACAATCATGAATAAGATCGATCTTCACGGCCGCTGCGCCGTCGTCACCGGTGGCGCCCAAGGCTTCGGCCGGGCCATCACCGAGCGTTTCGTCTCATCCGGCGCCATGGTGGCGATCTGGGATCATGACATCGCGTTGGCGGAAAGGACGGCGAAAGCAATCGGCACAAAGGTCAGTGCGTTCAAGGTCGACGTTACCGATCCCGTTGCAGTCGAGAAGGCGCGGGACGCAGCGCTTGCCGAATTCGGGAAAATCGACATCCTGGTCAACAATGCCGGCGTCGCCGGCGCCAACAAGACGGTGTGGGAGACCGACCTCGAGGAATGGCACAAGGTGTTGCGCCTCAACCTCGATGGCCCTTTCATCTGCTGCAAGGCGGTGGTGCCTTTGATGCTCAAACAGAATTACGGACGCATTGTGAACATCGCCTCCATTGCCGGCAAGGAGGGCAACGCCAACGCGGCGCACTACTCGGCCTCCAAAGCCGGCCTGATCGCCCTGACGAAATCGCTCGGCAAGGAGCTCGCCGCACACGACATCCTGGTCAATGCAGTGACGCCTGCCGCCGCCAGGACTGCGATCTTCGACCAATTGACGCAGCAGCATATCGACTTCATGCTGTCGAAAATTCCAAAGGGGCGCTTCCTCATGGTGGAGGAGCTTGCCGCAATGGTGGCTTGGCTTGCGTCCGAGGACTGTGCATTCTCCACCGGAGCGGTGTTCGACATTTCCGGCGGGCGCGCCACCTATTGAGGAGTATCATGGTCAGGGAAGGCGGATGCCTGTGTGGCGCGGTACGGTTCAAGGCTGAGGGCGAGCCGATCAATGTCCGCATCTGCCACTGCCGCAACTGTCAAAAGGCGATGGGGTCGCCCTTCTTCGCCCGCGCGCTGTTTCCGCAAACCGCGCTGACCGTTGAGGGAGAAACCGGACGTTATCCTTCGTCGGAAGCGCTCGATCGCGTGTTCTGCAAGCAATGCGGCACGCGATTGTTCTCCTGGCGACGAAATGGCACCGCCGCAGGCGTGGCGCTGGCGACCTTCGACGATCGCAACGCCTTCACGCCGACCGAACACATCTGGGTGTCGGAAAAAATCGACTGGGTAAAGCTTGACGATGGCTTGCCACAATATACTCAGAGCATCCCTTCTTGATTGCGCCGTGCGAATCCGCCGGCATGCAGGAACCTGAACCACGTGAACTTTACCCTCTACGATCTATCCGTCTGGGTGGTGCCGCTCGTGATCGCCATCACCTTTCATGAGGCGGCGCACGGCTTCGTCGCTTACCGCCTCGGCGACAATACCGCCTGGCAGCTTGGCCGCGTCAGCTTCAACCCGTTCCGGCACATCGACCCGTTTGGCACCCTGATCCTGCCAGCGATGCTTCTGCTCGCCCGTTCGCCATTCCTGTTCGGCTACGCTAGGCCGGTGCCGGTCAATTTCCGTAACCTGAACCATCCCCGACGGGACATGGTCTGGGTAGCGCTGGCCGGGCCGGCCACCAACATCCTGCTGGCGCTGGCCGCAGCGGCGGCCTTCCACGCCTTGCCACTTGCGCCAGCAAATGCGGCGCCCTGGATCGCGGACAACCTCAGGAACGCCGTCCTGATCAACGTCGTGCTTGCGATATTCAACATGATGCCGATCCCTCCGCTGGACGGCGGAAGGGTTGCGGTCGGGCTGTTGCCCCGGACGCTGGCGATCCCGCTTGCGCGACTGGAACCGTTCGGCATGCTGATCTTGATCGGAATTCTGATCCTGCTGCCTCTTGCGGGTTCGCAGTTCGGTCTAAATCTTGATGTTATTTCCATAATCCTTCGAACGTTAACCGGTTACGTGATTCAGATTGTTCTGTTCCTTACCGGCAATGTGTAGCTGAAAGCGGTTGAACCATCGAACGGGTCAGAGGCCATCTTGGTCAAAGCTGCCGATATGCTGATCGCGCGACGTGCCGACACCAGGGCCCGCGCCGACTTCGCAACCTGGAAAATGATGGCCAAACTCAACGGCTTGTCCGCACTGCCTAAAGAGGCGCAGGAATTCCTTGCGAGCTACACGAAACTGCTTGAGAAAATGAGCGAGGAAGAAGCAACCGAAACGACCATCAATCTCGTCTACACGGCCTATTACGCGGAAATGGGCGGCGGCGGAAAGCCACCTGACATTCGCTCCCGACCCAGCGTGCCGACGAAGGACAATGTTACCGCATTCCGCCGGCCCGCCGCCAAGCCGAAGAAGGCATCTCCCTTCGGCACAACTGCATTTGGCACTTCCGACCAACCGCGCCTGCCGGTTGCGCTGATCTTCATCTGCCTCGCGGTGATCTACGTCACGATCCGGTACTTCTGGCTATAGCGCCCCGAAGATCCACCGCAAGCAGATCAGCCCTTGCCGTTCACGCGGAAAAGTAGCGGCAATTTGAAGGTCAAGCCTTCGTCGGCAACGAGAGGTGGCGGCTGCGGCACCGGATCAGAGCGCCGCACCATTGCCAGCGCTGCTTCATCCAAGGCCGGATCGCCGGAGCCCTTGATGACTTTGACCGAGAGCACGTGGCCGAGGCGATCCAGCGCAAATTCAACCACGACCTGGCCACGCGAGCCATCCGAGGGAGAGCGCTTGTGCCGCTCGAGATGTGCAGACAGTTTCTTTAGCCAGGTAGCGCGCATCCGGCGCGTATTTTCGTCTATCCCCTGAGTAGGCGCCATCAAGCGCGGGCCCTGCTCTGGGGCATCCATGCTCGGCTTGGCAGTCGCCTCAGCAGCCGCCGACTCCTGCGACGCCGAGGTCTGCACCGTGGCGGTCTTGGTTTCCTCCTCGGCCCGCTTCTTGGCATCGTTTTGGGTTACCGCCCGATCCGGGTCTTCGGCTTCAGTGGGCGTATCCTTGGGGAGGTCGGTTTCCTTGACATCCGCGTTCTGCTCGGCAACTGCCGGAGACGCTGCCGAGGCATCGGAGTCGGGACCAGGCGGCAAATCCGACGGCTCGGTCTCCGGCGACATCGTTTCCAGGCCAATCTCGATCGCGGGCGCGCCGCCCGACTCGTCGAAGTCGTCTGTTTCCAGATTAACGAACGCCAGCGCGGCACCGCCGATGTGCAGCACGAGCGCAGCCAGCGCCGCGGAGACCCACAACCACCGCGAAGGTCTTGGCTCGGTGTTGAGATCGGTCATCCCACCGCCGCTACATCTAGGGATTCGGGGTTTCCGCCGGCGCTCCCTGCGCCGCCGTGTCCGGGACGCCTTCGAGTGCCACCAGCTTGATCTTGGAATAGCCCCCGACTCGCAATCTTTCCAGCACGTCCATCAGCTCGCCGTAGGGGACGGCGCGATCCGCGCGCAGGAAAATGAACCGATCCTTGCTCGCATCAGCCATGGCGTCGAGCGATTGCACCAGATCCACCCGCTTCACCGGCGTCTCGCCGATCGCAACCGCGAGATCCGGCTTGATGGTGACGTAGGTTGGTTTGTCCGGCTTCTTCTGCGGCGTCGCGGTCGAAGACGGCAAGTCAACCGGAAGATCGACCGTCGAGAGCGGCGCCGCGACCATGAAGATGATCAAGAGGACGAGAATGACGTCGATGAACGGCGTGACGTTGATGTCATGGTTCTCGGCAAAATCGGCATCGTCGTCGACATCGGTATCTGTGATCGAAGCGCCCATCGCCTACTCCGCCGCGCGGGAATGCAGGCTGCTCTGGCTGTGATCAAGATCGCGCGACAACAGCCGCGCCGCCGCGCCCGAAGCACGGTTGACCTGCTCGAGGTGGCCTTTCGTCAGCTTCGCAAAATGATTGTAGATGATCACGGCCGGGATCGCGGCGACCAGGCCGGTCGCGGTGGCGAGCAAGGCTTCGGCGATGCCGGGGGCGACGACGGCAAGATTGGTCGTCTGCGATTTCGAGATACCGATGAAACTGTTCATGATGCCCCAGACGGTGCCGAATAACCCGACGAAGGGTGAGGTCGCACCGATACTGGCAAGCAATCCCATGCCGATCCGGATGCGCCGCGCTTCGGCGCGAACGATCTCGGCAAAACTGGACGCGGCGCGCTCCTTGATGCCGACGTCGCTGGAAATCCCTTCCGACAGCCGAGCCTCGTGCATCGCGGCCGCAAGAAAGGATGACAGCACGCTTTCCCTCTCGCCGAGTGCCAATTGCGCTTCGGCGAGCGACCTGGCTTCGCCGACCTTCTTCAGAGCCACGCCCAGCTTGCGGCGCGCAATCGAGAGTTCAACACTCTTGGCGATAAAGATCGTCCAGGTCGCAAGCGAAGCAAGGACGAGTCCCGTCATCACTGCCTTCACCAGGATGTCCGCCGACATGAACATCGACCAAGGCGACAGTTCGCGCATGGCGGGAGCCATCGACTTCAGCGGACGACTGCCTCCCTCTGTCGCCGTGGCGTCAGCCGACGGGGCCGCTGTCGCGGCTGGCGCCGCCGACTGAGCCGGCGCGACCGAATTCAACGGCGCTGCGGGCGTTGTCGCGCTCGGGCTAGAAGCCGCTGCGGGAGTCGGTGCCGGCGCGGACGCGGCGTCCTCTGCCTGCGGCGCGGCCGGCGCTTGCTGCTGGGCCAAAATCGGGGACGCAGGCCATGAAACCGCGACCAGGAGAGCTGTAGCAAGGCACAATCGAGAGAAGATCGTCTTCATACTTCGGCCCAGTAGCCAATGAGGTTGTGATAGATGCCGATCAATTTGACGGTTTCGGGGTCATCATGCCCAAACCGGTCCCCGCCAGCGCCTGAATGGCGGCATCGAGATCAAAGGTCAGGCTGCAGGCCTGATCATCCCGTATCATGCTCTGGAGTCGGAAAAAAGATGGTCAAAGGGTAAACGCCCTCGCCTGCCGGCACCTTTAGGAACTGGAGGCATTCTCGATCACAAGTTCGCCACCGTCGCAGTTCCTCCGGCTTTCGCCGGAAAGAGCGTTTCAGATCGGTGCAAATGCCGAGGCCGGTCAGAGGGCCGCCGCAGATCGCCTTGTCAACGCTCCGGCGGAAATAATGGCGCGCCGCGCAGCGAGCAGCAGAAGGGTGCGCACGACATTTGATGGCGTGACAATCGCAACAACACACCCGATCAGTTTTCAACCGCACGCCTATCAGCGGTCCACCGTGTCACTCGGCCGCGATGTCGTTGAGATGTTCGGAGAGCAGCTTGATACGCTCCTTGATATCGCGGAGCGCCTGAAGGCTAGTTGCGACCGCGTGTTCGGAAACGTCTTGCATAACATCCGAGGCAATGTCGTCGCGAAGGCTGTCGAGATCGTCGACGAGTTGGCGCCCCCTCGCCGTGAGGAACAACCGGTTGGCGCGGCGGTCCTTGGGATCATGTCGTCGCTCGAGCAAACCATGTTCGACAAGACGATCGAGCAGTCGCACCAGGGAGATCGGTTGCAACTCGAGCACATCTGCGAGATCGACCTGCGACAATCCTTCCTGTCGCCGCAATCGAAACAGCACGATCCACTGCGCGCGCGTCGTGCCGCGGGCTTTCGCGCGATGATCGATATAGTTGCGCAACAGTCGCGAGCTTTCCGCAAGTTGCACAACAAGCTGCCGTTTCAGTTCGAGCGACATAAGCCTCGACTTGAGTTCAAAGCTTTCCAAAAGTTTAGAATTGCCAGATTATAATATGTTTACACATTAAGTGCACGCGTATTATATCTTGTGCTGTGGAACCCTTTCAAGGACCCATTATGATCTTAGGTTCTTGGGCAAACGAGCCGATATGAAAAAGTCGCGGCCAGTCCTCTGGTTTCTGATTGTCGCAGCCGTAGCTCTGGCGGGCTATTCGGGCTGGCAGCGTTTTTATGCGTCTGGCGCAGCGCGAAACCAAGCGGCGCAAGCGTCGGCGAAGGCACAAGCCATCCCGGTTAGCGTGGCCTCGGTTCAGAAAATCGATTTTCCGATCTACCTGACCGGGCTCGGCACGGTGCAGGGTTTCAACACCGTCCAAGTGCGAACGCGCGTGGACGGGCAGATCGACAAGATCGCCTTTATTGAAGGCCAGATCGTCAAGCAGGGCGATCTGCTCGCTGAGATTGATCCCCGCCCCTTCCAGGCAGCGCTCGACCAAGCCAAGGCCAAGAAGGCTCAGGATGAAGCGAATCTCGCCAACGCCAATCTCGATCTGCAGCGCTACACCAAACTCGGTGAATTTGCGACCCGGCAACAGACCGACACCCAGCGCTCCACCGTTGCACAGCTCACCGCTCAGATCGCCGCCGACGAAGCTGCAATCGCCAACGCTCAGACACAGCTCGATTATACCCAGGTGAAGGCACCGATCTCGGGAGTGGCTGGCCTGCGACAGGTCGATATCGGCAACATCGTCAACGCGTCCAGCCAGACCCCGATCGTGACCATCGCACAGATCGAACCGATTGCGGTGATCTTCACTGCGCCCGAGGAGCAATTGCCTTACATCAATGAGGGCCAGGCGGCGAAGCCGCTCAAGGTGATTGCCATGACCACCGACGGCAAGAAGACCCTGGCCGAGGGAGAGCTCGCCGTGGTCAACAATCAGGTCGACACAACGAGCGGGACCGTCCGGCTGAAGGCGGTGTTCGACAACAAGAACCATGCGTTATGGCCGGGCCAATCGGTCTCGACGCGCCTGCTGGTCAGGACGGACAAGAACGCCTCGGTTGTTCCAGACGAAGCGATCCAGCACTCCACCGACGGCCTCTATGCTTATGTCGTCAACAAGGACAACAAGGCCGAGTTGCACCGGGTCAAGGTCAGCTATTCAATCGACGGGCGCTCCGTGGTCGATGAAGGCCTGACCCCAGGACAGCAGGTGATCACGGGTGGACAATTCAAGGTGCAACCCGGCAGCATCGTCACCACAGCGGTAGCAAATCGGGATCAGGAGAAGGTCCGGCAAGAATGAACGGGGGCGGGATTTCGGCACCTTTCATCCGTTATCCCATCGGCACATCGCTGCTGATGGCGGGTATCCTCTTTGTCGGCCTCGTTGCCTATCCACTGATCCCCGTCGCACCGCTGCCGCAGGTCGACTTCCCGACGATCCAGATCACGACGAACCTGCCGGGCGCCAGCCCCGAGACGATGGCCTCGTCAGTGGCGCAGCCGCTGGAACGGCAGCTTGCGCAGATACCAGGCGTCGCTCAGATGACCTCGACCAGCTATCTGGGCACGGCGTCGGTGACGATCCAGTTCGATCTCAACCGCAGCATCGATGGCGCGGCAAACGACGTGCAGGCGGCGATCAACGCGGCCTCCGGCCAGTTGCCGAAAAATCTGCCCTCTCCGCCGACCTATCGCAAGGTCAATCCGGCCGACGCGCCGATCATGATTCTGTCGGCGAAGTCCGATGCCCTGCCGCTGACCACCGTCAGCGACGCCGTCGACGCCCAGGTTGCGCAGCAGATCAGCCAGATCTCCGGAGTGTCGCAGGTTATCATCGGCGGTCAGCAGAAGCCCTCCATCCGTATCCAGATCGATCCCGCAAAGCTCGTCGCTAAGGGCCTGTCGCTCGAGGACGTGCGCAGCCAGATCGCAATTACGACGGTCGATGCTCCCAAGGGCAGCATTGATGGCGAGCGACGCAGCTATACCATCTACGCCAACGACCAACTCACACAGTCGAAGGACTGGAACGACGTCATCATCGCCTACAGCAACGGCGCTCCGTTGCGGATTCGCGACATCGGCCAGGCTGTTACCGGTGCTGAAGACGCCAAACAAGCAGCCTGGGCCAATGGCAAACGCGGTGTGTTCCTGGTCATATTCAAGCAGCCAGGCGCCAACGTCATCGAAACCGTTGAGAAGATCAAGGCAACGCTGCCGCGGCTGGTGGCCGCGATCCCGCCGACGATCAAGATCGAGCTGGCCACGGACCGCACCGAGACCATTCGCGCTGCGGTCGAGGACGTGCAGTTCACCCTGCTCCTGACCATCATCCTCGTGGTGATGGTGATCTTTGTCTTCCTGCGCAGCTTCTGGGCAACAGTCATTCCGACTGTCACCGTTCCCTTGGCCCTGCTTGGCGCGTGCGCCTTGATGTGGGTGTTCGGCTACACGCTCGACAACCTGTCGCTGATGGCACTCACGATTGCGGTCGGCTTCGTGGTCGACGACGCCATTGTCATGCTGGAAAACATCACGCGCTATGTGGAGGAAGGCGAAACGCCACTCGCCGCTGCCTACAAGGGCGCGAAGGAGATCGGCTTCACCATTGTATCAATCAGCATCTCGCTGGTGGCGGTGCTGATCCCGCTGCTCCTGATGGGTGGCATCATTGGGCGCCTGTTCCGCGAATTTGCGGTGACGCTCGCCATGACAATCTTTGTGTCCATGGCGGTTTCGCTGACGCTGACGCCGATGATGGCCTCGCGCTTCCTGAAGGCACACGGCGAGATCAGGCATGGCAAGCTCTACCAATGGAGCGAACGCGCCTTCGACGCGCTGCTGCATGCCTACGAGCGTGGCCTCGACCTCGCCTTGCGCTGGCGATTGACGACGTTGATGGTCTTTTTTGCCACGGTCGGCCTGACGATCCACCTCTTCATGATCATTCCCAAGGGTTTCTTCCCGCAGCAGGACATCGGCCTGATTACCGCTACATCCGAAGCCTCGCAGGACATCTCCTTTGCCGCCATGAAGCAACGGCAGGAGGAACTCGGCAAGATCGTGTTGGCCGACCCCGCCGTGGCCACGATGTCGATGCAGGTCGGCGGAGCCGGCCGGGCCGGCAACAACGGCATGATGTTCATTACGCTGAAACCGCGCAGCCAACGCACGGCTTCTGCACAGGAGATCATTACGCGGCTGCGCCCCCAGCTCGAAAAGGTAGAAGGCGCGCGCCTTTACATGCAGGCAGCGCAGGACATCCGTCTCGGCGGCCGGCCGACCCGCACCCAGTTCGAGTTCACGTTGCAGGATGCCGATCTTGCCGAGCTCAATGAATGGGCGCCGAAGATCCTCGCCAAGATGCAAACGCTGCCGGAGCTGCGCGACGTGGCGACGGACCAGCAAACGCAAGGTACGACACTGCAGCTCACGATCAACCGTGACACCGCCTCGCGCTACGGTATCCAGCCGCAACTGATCGACGACACACTTTATGACGCGTTCGGCCAGCGCCAAGTCACCCAGTACTTCACGCAGCTCAATACGTATAAGGTTATCCTTGAAATCCTGCCTGAATTGCAGGGCAATCTCGACACGCTGAACAAGATCTACGTGAAGTCCCCGACCACAGGCGAGCAGGTGCCGCTGTCGACTTTTGCGAAGTGGACTACCAATCCTGTTCGTCCGCTTTCCATCAGCCACCAGGGTCAGTTTCCAGCGATCACCATCAGCTTCAACCTCGCCCAGGGCGTGGCGCTCGGTCAGGCTACGACCGCCGTGCAGAATGCGATGGCCGAACTCGGGGCGCCCGCAACGCTCAGCTCAAGCTTCCAGGGCACGGCGCAGGCGTTCCAGCAATCGCTGGGCACCGTGCCGCTACTGATCCTGGCAGCACTGGTGGTCGTTTACCTGATCCTCGGCATTCTCTACGAGAGCTACATTCATCCGATCACGATCCTGTCAACGCTGCCTTCGGCGGGCGTGGGCGCGCTCGCGATCCTGATGGCGGCCGGCTACGACTTCAGCCTGATTGCGCTGATCGGAATTATCCTCTTAATCGGCATCGTGAAGAAGAACGGCATCATGATGGTCGATTTTGCAATCGCGGCTGAGCGTGACGAGCACAAGACCCCGGAAGAATCGATCCGCCAGGCTGCGCTCCTGCGTTTCCGGCCGATCATGATGACGACAATGGCAGCACTGCTTGGCGGCGTGCCGCTGATGCTAGGCCACGGCACCGGCGCCGAAATCCGCCAGCCGCTCGGTTATGCGATGGTCGGAGGACTGCTCGTCAGCCAGGCCCTAACCCTGTTCACGACGCCGGTGGTCTACCTTTATCTCGACAAGCTCTCCAACCTGATCTCGGGCGGAGCCCGCCCGGCGCACAGTGCGGAGCACCAGCTCACCGAAGCCAGCGCGCTCAAAGAGGCCGCCGAATAGACTTCTGCTACAATGTCACCTGATTCTTATTCCGGAGTGACGCCAAATGCCCATGCAGATGCGTTCCGTTCTGCCAGCTCTCCTGGTTGGCTCTTTGGTATGGACTGGATCCGCCCAAGCTCAGCAATCAAAGGGCTCTAAGACCCCACCTCCCGCCACAGCGCGGACCGCCCCACCGGCCCTGCCCCCGCAGCAGCAGGGCGAGACTGCGCCAACTGGAAACGAGTCTCACCCGGGGTGGGCGGTGCGGTGCGCCAGCCCAAGCCGCGAGGCCCCGCCAGAATGCGTCATCGAGCAGAGTGCGGTGCTAAAGACGGGACAACCGGTCGCCGTGTTCAATATCCGCGTTCCCGCTGACACCCGCGTGCCGGTAGCGCTGGCGCAACTGCCGCTCGGGGTCAACCTGCCGGTTGGCGCGAAGCTGCAGGTCGACGACGGCAAGGTGATCGACCTGCAATACCAGACCTGTGAAAACCGCGGTTGTTACGCGAGCACGACGGTTTCGACGGAGTTACTGGCAGCGCTGAGATCCGGTAAACAGTTGAAGGTCTCCTTCCAGAACCTGGCCAAGGAGACAATCACCATTCCGCTACAACTGGCCGAGTTCGCCCCTGCCTATGACAAGATCAAGTGAGATTTATTCCTCACTGACTTGTGCCTCCCGGCTTTGCCGTCTCAGCCGGGCTCCTGGTCATCAGACGGTGACCAGGCCTCGGTTATCAGCAGCCCTGGCCGGACGTCCTGTCTCAGAAATCTGCAGTGGATGCTAGATAGATAAGCAACGTCGGGCATGGTCCGCGACAAGCTGACGTCGATCCAATTCGGTCGCTACAGCCGCACGGCGGTGCTGCTCGCAAAAGCTTCTGCGACAGGCTGCTGCATCCGATTGAGCGTTGCAAACGCCAGCGCGGCTACGACGGCGGCGGCCACACAGGCAAGCACGAAGACTTTCATGTCACTTCTCCGCAACCTTTCCTATTCCGCCGGTTGAGGCGCACCGTGCCGGCCGTCATCGGACCCCTTGCGCGTATGGAGTTCTTCCACCCATAGGCTGTGGTGCTCGCGGGCCCAGTTGACGTCGACTGTCCCCGAGCCCATCCCTTCGAACGCCCCTTCCATACCGATGGTACCGATATAGATGTGCCCGATCATCGCAGCCACGAACAGAACTGCGACGATGGAATGCACGATCTCGGCGATTTGCATCCCCTCGATTCCGGTCAGGTAGAACGGGAACATCAGCTGGTAGCCCGTCGCGGCAACGAGGCCGCCGCCAATTACGACGATCCAGTAGATCATCTTCTGACCGGCATTGAATCGATACGCTGGCGGACGATCGCGGCCAACGAGCCCGCCCCACTTCTTCAACCACTCGATATCCAGCCGACCCGGAATGTTGCCGGCGATCCACATCAGGAAGATCAGCACCACACCGATGGTGAAAGGAAAGCTCAGAAAATTGTGCGCGTATTTCGCCCATTGCGACCACTCGGAGAAGGCTTCATAGCCGATCAGTGGCAGGAGCAGCGGCCGGCCAAAAGTGATGTTCAGGCCCGAAATAGCCATGATGATGAAACAAGTCGCCGTCATCCAATGCACGAAGCGTTCAAAAGCCGAGAAGCGCACGACGGTGCGGCCGGATCGCCCGCTCTCGAGCCTGACCATGCCCCGCGTGAGATAGAAGATCACGATAAGGGCGAGCATGCCGAGAATGGCAATGCCGCCAATCCAGCGCAGCGTAACATTCCTGAATTCGCGCCATTCACGTCCTGCCGGTTGCTCAAGTACTCCGGACCGCTGATCCGGAATGCTGACACGTCCCTGGATCCGATCGAATTCCTGCAGGAGCTGTTGCTCATGCACCGAACTTGCGGTCGGATTGACCTGCTGCGCGTAGGACGGGGTTAACGAAACAACGATCAACAGAAACGCCACGGCGCTGATCGTCAGGCGAAGCCATCGTGCGACAGAAGCCATACCCTCCTCCCAATGTTCGCGTGATCGCGGCCGATATCGTTTCTTCAGGACCCGATCGTCTCGCGATAGGCGGTCTTCCAGCCCCAGGCGCCGGAGCCATAGCCGCGCTTCATGACGCGCTCCTTGTAGATCTGAGCGATGATCTCGCCGTCGCCGGCAAGCAACGACTTGGTCGAGCACATTTCGGCGCACAGCGGCAATTTGCCCTCGGCCAGACGATTCGCGCCATACTTCTCGTATTCTTCCTTGCTGCCGTCGACCTCGGGGCCACCGGCGCAGTAGGTGCACTTGTCCATCTTGCCGCGCGACCCGAAATTGCCGACCTTCGGATATTGAGGTGCCCCGAACGGACATGCGTAGAAGCAATAGCCGCAGCCGATGCACAGATCCTTCGAGTGAAGCACGACGCTGTCGGCGGTGACGTAGAAGCAATTCACGGGACAGACCGCCGCACAAGGCGGATCGGTGCAGTGCATGCACGCCATCGAGATCGAACGCTCGCCGGGCTTGCCGTCATTGATCGTAACGACGCGCCGCCGGTTGATGCCCCACGGCACCTCATGCTCGTTTTTGCAGGCAGTAACGCAAGCATTGCACTCGATACAGCGGTCAGCGTCGCAGAGGAATTTCATCCGAGCCATGTGCGTTGCTCCTCTTAAGCTGCAACGATCTGACAGAGGGTGACCTTTGGCTCCTGCATTCCAGTTGCAGGATCGTATCCGTAGGTCGTGATCGTATTGGCACTCTCGCCGAGCACGATGGGATCGATGCCCGCCGGATAGTTCTTGCGCAGATCCTGACCGGCAAACCATCCGCCGAAGTGGAACGGCATCCAGGCGACGCCTTTGCCGACGCGCTCGGTGACCAGCGCCTTCATCTTGGCGCGCGAGGAATTTTCGGCACCACTCACCCAGACCCAACCGCCGTCCCGGATGCCGCGCTCGGCTGCATCAGCCGTACTGATCTCGATGAACATGTCCTGCTGCAGTTCGGCAAGCCACAGATTGCTACGCGTTTCCTCGCCGCCTCCCTCATATTCAACCAGACGACCAGACGAAAGAATAAGTGGGAACTGCTTGGCGATCCCCTTCTCCACCGCCGCCTTCTGCACCGAGAAGCCTATGTTGGGCAGGCGGAACTGCTTGGCATCCGGCAGCGTCGGATACTTGGCCACCAGATCGACACGCGGCGTATAGATCGGCTCGCGGTGAACGGGAATCGGGTCCGGAAGACCGAAAGCGTTCATGCGTGCCTTGCCGTTACCATAGGGTACGCAGCCGTGCTTCATCGCTACGCGCTGGATGCCGCCCGACAGATCGATCGACCATGACACCGCATCCGGGTTGGCCGCATTCACCTTGTTGATCGTAGCCATCTCGTCCGCGGTCAGATCCGTATCCCAGCCGAGCTTTTTCAGGACCGCCAGCGTGAATTCAGGATAGCCGTCCTGAATGTCCGACCCCTTGGAATAGGACCCGTTCGCCAGCAAACTGACTTTGCGTGTCGTGCCATCAGGCAGCTTCTCCTCGCGCTCGAGTCCGAAGCGAGGCCGGAACGTGCCGCCACCATCCATCACGTGGAGATTGGTGTTGTAGAGAAGCGGCGTACCGGGATGGCGCACTTCGGGCGATCCCCAGCAGGGCCACGGCAAGCCATAATAGTCGCCGCCGACTTCCGGAGTGTCCTTTGGCGCGCGCATCGTGACCAGATCGAACTTGTCCTGGTTCTTCATGTGCGCTTTGAGCCGTTCAGGCGACTGGCCACAATAGCCGGTCGACCAGCTCCCGCGATTCATCTCGCGCAGGATATCCTCCGCCTCAGGCAGGTTGTTCTCCACCTTGATGTTCTTGAACATCTTGTCGGCGAAGCCGAACTTCTGCGCCATCAGGTACATGACCTCGAGATCGTCTTTGCACTCAAACACCGGCTTGACGATCTGCTCGCCCCATTGCAGCGACCGGTTCGAAGCCACCCGCGACCCCTTGCACTCAAACTGGGTAGCCACCGGAAGCAGATAGAGACCGTCCGTACGTCCGGCTTCGACAGCAAGTGACGTCCAGGTGGTTGGATGCGGATCAGCGATAACCAGCAGTTCGAGCGCCTTCAGGCCCTTCAGGGATTCGGGAATGCGCGTGATGCTGTTGGAGGCGTGTCCCTGCACGAACACCGCCTTCACGTTGTCTTTCTGGGCGACATCCGCCTTCGGCAGGATGGTCGCGTCGAACCAGCGGGTCAGCGGGATGCCGGGCGTCTGCATCTGCTTCTTGTCGTCGAAGCGCGACACCAGATAGTCGTAATCGACTTCCCATACCCGGGCCCAGTGTTTCCACGCGCCTTCAGCCAAGCCATAGTAGAAGGGCAACGTCACGATATCGAGGCCGACATCGGTTGCACCCTGTACGTTGTCATGGCCGCGGAAAATATTGGCGCCGGTACCCGGCTTGCCGACGTTTCCGGTGAGCAGTAGCGCAATGCAGCTTGCCCGCACGTTGGCGGTACCGACCGTGTGCTGAGTCTGGCCCATGCACCAGATCAGCGTCGCCGGCTTCTGCGTGGCAAACATTTTGGCGACCCGCTCGAGCTGCGGGCCCGGCACACCACTCACGCGCTCGACCTCTTCCGGAGTCCACTTCTCGACTTCCTTGCGGAGGTCGTCAAAGCCATAGACGCGCTGCTCGATGAATTCCTTGTCCTCCCAGCCATTCTTCAGAATGTGCCACATCATGCCGTGGAGCACTGGAATATCGGTACCCGGCCGCAGCCGAACATATTCGGTGGCATGCGCCGCCGTTCTCGTCATTCGTGGATCGACGACGATGAAATTGGCCCTGTTCAGCTCCTTTCCCTCGAGCAAATGTTGCAGCGAGACCGGATGAGCCTCTGCCGGGTTGCCACCCATGATGATGAGCGTCTTCGCGTTCCTGATGTCGTTGAAGCTGTTTGTCATCGCGCCGTAGCCCCAGGTGTTGGCCACACCGGTGACGGTCGTCGAATGGCAGATACGCGCCTGATGATCGGTGTTATTGGTGCCCCAGAACGCGCCGAGCTTGCGGAACAGGTAGGAGCCTTCATTTGTCATCTTTGCCGATCCGAGCCAGTAGACGGAGTCGCCACCCGACTTCTCGCGGATCTGCAGCAGCTTGTCGCCGATCTCGTTGACTGCCGTCTCCCAGGACACGCGCGTCCATTGCCCGTTGACGAGCTTCATCGGATAACGAAGCCGCCTGTCGGTGTGGACGAGTTCGCGCACCGAAGCTCCCTTCGCACAGTGCGAACCGCGATTGATCGGTGAATCCCAGCTCGGTTCCTGGCCGATCCACACCCCATTCAGCACTTCGGCCGTCACCGTACATCCGACCGCGCAATGCGTGCAGATCGATTTCCGGACTGTCGCGCCTGAGGTGAGCGGGCCGGCCATCGCAGCTTCGGCCTTGCGTACGCCGCAGACCGGTAGCGCGCCCAGCGCGGCAAGACCGCCGCCAAGGAGACCCGACCGTCGCAGGAAGGAGCGGCGATCAAGCTCGCCGCCTTGCCCGGACAGGGCTGCTGCGACGGATCCGCGGCGATCGGATTCAGAAGCTCGTTGTGTTCGTTTGATCAGCACGACCGCCTCCCTCAAGCAGGATAACGATTGACGCGATAGTACTTCTTCACATGATCGGTTTCTTTGTATCGCGCCTTGCGTTTCTCCTCATAGTTCTCGCTGTCGGCATGTGCCGGCGCCATCAACGGGATAGCCAGTGCCGCTCCGGCGCCGACCGTTCCGATACCGACCTTACGAAGGAAATCACGCCGACCGACCTTCGCTTTTCTTTCGTCGTTCATCGCATCTCTCCCAACGTCGTTGGTCAGTCCGCGAGCGCAAACGCCTTCGTCTCGATTTCAATAAAGACGCGGCCGAGTACGCCGACCGACCTATAGAATTTCGCATGCGCCGCCGCTTCGATGTCGGCGAACAAGCGTCCCATCCAGGGCGACAGGTGCTTCTCGAAAAACGCGCGCTGCGATTGCTGCGGGGCCTCTAAGCGGCCGCCGGCGAAGCCCGCCATGATCTCGCACAGCGTGGCGGCGTGATCCTCGGGCTCGAAATTGGTATCGACGCGCTCGATGCCGAGCGCCGCCAAGTCCTCTCGCAGCCGCGACAACGGTCGTTCGTTGAGGAATCCGGTCAGATAGTAGGACGCATAAGGCAACAGCTCGCCACGTCCCAGCCCGACGAACAGCTCGAAATATTCGCGTTCAACCTCAGTGACGACCGCATCCGCGGCCGCTTCACCGAGCGCCGCGTGGGCAATCCCGATCGCAGTAGTGTCGCCCCGCAACGACGCGATCTGATCCAGGAGCACACTCGAGGGCGCAGCAGCCAGCAAGGTCGCTAGCAGAGTGTACTGCTGAGCACGCGCCGCGTCGACCGGATCAACGGCATCCGACGCTGTCAACTCCCCGTAGATATCTGGTCGCAACGCCGCGCGCTCGACGCCCGTCACCGCTTCCACGGCAACCACGCGTTGCACAGGCACTTTGTTCCAGTTCGAAACGGAGGGCTGGCTGATGCCAATTTTGCGAGCCAACTCGGCTACGCCGCCTGCTGCGTTGATGGCACGATCGAGACCTTCATCACGCAATGAGACCTCCACCCATGGAGCGCCCCCCGCATTGTTGTTCTCGTTCTCGTTCAAGAAAGACTAGTCCCGAGCCATAGCCGGAGGCTATAGGCCTTTGGTTGGAACGCTATCGCGGCAACGCACCACCATGACCGCGGGGCCTGGCTTGGTTGCCTTCCAGCTCGCTGCCGTCGACCACCCCCGGTTGCACCGCAGCGGCTTCCGTAAGCAGTTCCGGCGCGGCCGATTGAACTGTCGACCGCTCGTCGACAACCGCCTCCATCGGAGCAGGTTCCGTTTCAGTATCGCCCGCTGTAGCGGCTCTCGGCGCGGAATCCTCCGATCGCGCGCGCAAATCGGGGAGATCTTCGACCACCTTGCGCATTCCACCAACCACACGGTCGACGAGCGCACCGAGTTCCGCCTCGGTGCAGTCGAGCGGACCGAAGCCGGGCATGGCGTTCGGATCGTTGAAGTCCCACGCGTTCTCAGCCAGTCCGATGAAGTCGCGGATCGCTGGGTCGGCAACCCAAGCCCGACGGAGCGCCGCACGCATCAGTTCCTGCGGAACGCCCTTATGCAGGAAGGCGGCGACATCGGTTGCGGCACTGATCGAATCGATCGGCGGCAAGCTTGAGAGATCGAACTGCTGAGGTTTGGCAGTGTTTTCATCGGACGCTTGCGGCAACGCAGCGTCCCGTGGCTCCCGCAGTTCGGATGGCGTCGGTGCCTCGGCGTCCTGCTTGCCTGCCTGCTTGTCCGTGCTGGCTTCACGCTTGCGGCGAGACCACCGCGCTAGAAATTCCTCCTCGCTCATTCGTGCCCGCCTTCCTGTCGCCGTCGCGCCAATGCCTCGGGATCGGGCCGGCTGCGCTTGCGTTTGACGAACTCCCTTTCGACGTGATGTTCGGCGATGAAGTTTTCAATGGCCCCGCGCAGAACTTCCGGCATAGGCACGGCCTCGACGAGATTGGTGCCGGCCTCAGTGAACGCTTCGCCTTCCGCAGGATCGGCGGTGACGGTCGCCACAAAATACGGCCATTCTCCCTCGCAAGGGCTAAGCACGATCCAGACACTCGGCGAGCCAGAGGCAAGATTCTCGCGATAGCGCTCGGTCTCGGAGCGATAGAGATCAATCGCTGCAGCGCCTGCATAGAACAGCGTCGTCTCGTCCTGCTCGCGCAGCGACGTCCAGGGTGTCATTTCCGGATCATCCGGCAACACCGCAATGCCGCGCCACACGAAATCGATCCAGGAGGACTCCGCTTTGCGACGTTCGACCACAACGCCCACCGCAATGCTCAACAGCGGCTGCGCGGCACGGCTCATACTGCAGCCTCCAAATGTTTGAGCGGCAGCCCCGTCAAGAAATTCTGCGGCTTCATCCGGACCACCTGCTCCGAGGTCATCGCCAGGATAAGATAAACCGGCTCCCCATCGAGGCTGTCGGTGACAAGACCGGCGTCAGTGAAATTCAGGCGGAACAAGGAAGCCACACGTCCTGCGGCATGATCGTCAAAAGTTTCTCCGCGCCAGAGCCGGTCGCCCATCCGGGTGGCTTCGGCATCAAGACCCACGTACCAGGTGAGCCTCGCGTCGCGCAGCCTTGCGGCCGGTTCGATCGAAACATCGACCCCCAACAAGTGGGTAATCCAGCGCGTCATCGCCACGGCGAGAGCTGCTACCCCTCGCCTTTCGCCCGTGAGATCGAGCGCCATATCAAACTGATCGCTGCGGCCCCAATAGCTGTCGGCGTTCTCCTCGCTGAGAATATCGATCTGCGCGTCGGACGCTCCGAGCAGTGACATCAGCGAGAGCACCGGCGTTGGCGCTCGCCCGCCAACGATCTCATCATCTGCCAACAGCAGCGACTGCTGGCCCGGCAGGATGCGTTGTGGCCGAAAGAACAATTCGGCTGCGCGAAGCACAAAGGGATCGTCGCAGCCATCCAACGCATTGCGCAGGATGACGTGAACGAGTTGGTTGAAGAAAAGCGGCGGAAGGTCGTTCGATCCGGAGCGGACCAGCGCCAGGTAGGCCGCTTCCAGCGTCGGGTGACGCAGTAGCAGGTCTCGAAACGCCAACACGAAGTGCCAGTTCTCCCGCGCATCACGATCGGCAATCGCGGCGACGTCGCCCGCACCAACCGGCGTGCGCGGGTTTTTCAGCAATTCGCGGTGCAGCCGACGCTCGATTGCGCAAGCGTCATCCGGCGGCATCAGTTCAGGACGCGCGAAATAGGCCTTCAGAAATTCGTCGGTGACGACAAGCCAGCCACTGGCATTGCGTTCAAGCAAATGATGACCGCACGATATCCAGAAATCCTTCATCGGCGATGCGGCCTCCCGCTCATATCGATGAGGCTGAGCTTGTCATCCGGCTCCGCCTCATCTGCTGTCTCCAGAAATGTAAATGCCTTGCCGTGGCCAAGCCCTTCGCGCCGCTGCAAGGTCCGGAACGCTTCGCGGATTTCGCCGTCCCTCGCCGTACGGTTGACGGCGATCAACGTATCGACGGGATGCACACTGAGAGATTCAGTGAAGGCGACTTCCTCTTCCGCAGCGATCCGGGCCGTGGCCATGTCCGGCGCACCGAACCGTTCGACCAGACGGCTGGCGAGCAGTTCGACCAACGCCGCGCGGTCCTGTTCGCTCGCCTCTACGACCTGGACCAACGTCGACCAGCCCCAGGACTTTACGCCGAGAAAGCCGCCACGAAAGGCCCAACGATCCTTGCCCTTGAGGCTGGCAGCATCCTGATCGCAGAAGCGGAATGCGCCGGACACCGCCCAGTCACCGGGCTCGGCAGCTACGTCAAAAACGAACGTGTCCGACGGATCAAGGACAATGGTGCGCAACAGCTTCACAGGCTCGGCCCTCCGAGTACCGGATCGAGCCAGGACGGCGCCGCCAACACCTTCGCCAGTTCGCGCCGCTCGATCTTGTCCGTGCCGATGCAGCCAATGAGGAGGTCGCCAACCTCGTCAATGCGCGGCGCAAGCAGCCGTGCGCCCGCAAGCCGAGCGAGAAATTCGCGCGCTACCTCGTCGAATCCGTCGACCTGCCAAGTATCGATCCTAAGCATCAGGTGCCGCGCAAAGCTTTCCGTCACCTGAACAGCGCCCGCCTCCCCAAAACCTTCCTGGTCGAGCGCGGAGGCCAGCGGATACACGCCGGGTTCGGCATCAGTCATGGCAACGGTTCGGATCATGGCACCGAACACCAGCCAGGCAGGAGGCTCATCCTCGCTCGCTGACGAAGGCCAGCCGAGACGGCCGCCGCCGACCAGGCCTCCATCGACCCGAACCGCGTCCGGCCAGTCGATCGCCACCGGCTTTTTCGGCGGCGCATAGGCCTGCAAAGCATCCGTCAGCGCCACCATGCCGGCATAGAAGGCGCGACGCGCGCTACGAAGCGGCTCGTCGGGTTCGAGCACCACAGCGAACTCCGCTAGGTCGAACCGCCCCACGTAGACCAAAGTACCGGCGCCGCTCTCCTGCGCAATGCGGCAAGCATGCGCGAAGGCGTCGCCGCTTTCCCGCAGCCGCACCAATGAAAACGGCGGCGGCAGGTTGGCCGGTTCCGCTGTCAAACTACGACTATTTGCTATCGGTGACAGATCCCGTTTCCTTTCTGACAGGCATATTTATCTGAGCCAAAGCGTCCTTTCATGGGAGCGTCTGTTCAGGATGGCGCAGCCGCCGAAACGAATCCTGGTCTGCTCGTGCGAAGACACGATGCGCCTTGATATGGTGGGCATCCGTCATGGTTGCCACAACTGTGACGTCACAACCTTCCGCCAGCTTTGCGGCGCGGAGCTGGATCGCTTTCGGGAGGCGTCAGATACGAAAGGTGACTTGACCGTCGCTTGCACCCAGCAGGCACCGCTGTTTACCGACGAGGCGGGCGCGCGCCCCGGACGCATTGATTTCGTAAACCTGCGCGAGACGGCCGGCTGGTCCTCGGATGGAACCGATGCCGGTCCGAAGATGGCCGCACTGCTCGCCGCCACGTCGGTTCCCACACCCGATACTTCCTTCGTCAATCTTTCCAGCGATGGGGTGATCCTCATCTATGGGCGAGACGGAGCCGCGATCGAGGCTGGCAAGCTGCTTGCCGACCACCTCGATGTCACGGTGATGCTAACAGCAGCGGATGAGATCGCGCCGCCAACGACATCAGTGTTTCCGATCGTTAAAGGCACTATTCGCAACGCAAGCGGGCACTTCGGCGCCTTCGAGCTTACGATCGACGACTACGCGCCCCCTCACCCTTCTTCGCGCGACCATTTCGTCTTCGAGGCATCACGAAACGGCGCGGCATCGCGCTGCGATCTCGTGCTCGACCTTTCCGGCGGAGCGCCGCTATTCCCGGCGCATGATCTGCGCGATGGTTATCTGCGTGCTGATCCAAGGGATCCTGCGGCGATGCTGCGCGCGGTGCTGAAGGCGCGCGACCTCGTCGGGAGTTTCGACAAGCCGAAATATATCGAGTTCACGGCCGATCTCTGCGCGCATTCGCGCTCGAACCTCACAGGCTGCCATCGATGCCTCGATCTGTGCCCGACTGGCGCAATCACGCCCGCCGGCGACCATGTCAGCGTTGACCCGAACGTCTGCGCCGGCTGCGGCCAATGTGCGGCCGCCTGCCCAACGAGCGCGGCATCCTACGCGCTGCCTCCTGCCGACACGCAACTGCACAAGATGCGAGCCATGCTGCTCGCCTATCACGAGGCCGGCGGATCGCATCCTATCCTGCTGGTTCACGACGGCCAGCACGGCACGCCGCTGATCGATGCATTGGCTCGTCATGGCGACGGATTGCCGGCTAACGTGCTTCCCTTCGCTGTCAACGAGGTGACGCAGGTCGGGCTGGAAGCGATCGCCGCAGCTTTTGCCTATGGCACTTCTGCGATGCGGTTCCTGCTGCGGAGCGAGCCGCGGCATGATGTGACGGGCCTTCGGCAAACGCTTGATATGGCAGATGTCATTCTTTCCGGACTTGGGCTTGCCGGGCATCGCGCTGGCACGATCGAAACGGACGATCCGGACGCGCTGGGGACGGCCTTGCGCGAGATCGAGGACCTTGCTCCCGTCGAGAAGCGAGCGACGTTTCGTACCGTCGGCAAGCGGCGCGACCTGCTTCGATTTGCCTTGAGCGAACTGCATCGCGTCGCGCCTGCTCCGGTGGATGTCATCGCCTTGCCCGCGGCGGCTCCGGTCGGCGCAGTCACGATCAATGTGGAAGGATGCACGCTGTGCCTGTCCTGCGTATCGGCCTGCCCCACCGGTGCGCTGCGCGACGACCCGGAGCGTCCCGTGCTGAAATTCGTAGAGGATGCCTGCGTGCAGTGCGGACTGTGCGCGAGCACATGCCCGGAAAAGGTGATCACGCTGAAACCGCAGATCGACTTCCGCGCCACGCGGGCCGCGGCTGAGATCATCAAGGAAGAAGAGCCGGCACTTTGCGTCCGTTGCGGCAAGCCATTCGGCGTCAAGAGCACGATCGAGCGCATCGCCGCCAAGCTCGAGGGCCGGCACTGGATGTTCCCGGCGGGCGACAAGCGGCTCGATGCAGTCAGGATGTGCGCCGACTGCCGCGTCATCACCATGAGCGAGCAGCAGTTCGACCCCTTTGCCGGCGTTCCCGAACGTGCACCGCCACGCACGTCGGAGGATTATCTGCGCCAGCGCGACGATAAGGCCTAGGGTGCGTTCGGCAAGGTTTAGTGGACTGTTTTGGTCTTGTCATTCCGGGATGGCCCAAAGGGCCAGGCCCGGAATCCATAACCCCGTTTGGTGGTTATGGATTCCGGGCTCGCGACGGCGTCGCGCCCCGGATGACAACTGAGAGTGCGTGCAACGAAAATAATCACACTTTAGCTATCTCGACGTCGCACGCGCCAGGAAGTCGGTGAGAGCCTTGCGGTCTTCCGCAGAACCGATGCGCTGCTCGGGCATCTTTGTGCCCGGCGTGTAGGTGTTCGGGCCAAGCTCGAACAGCTTTCCTACCGTCTCGGGTGTCCAGACGATGTTCATTTTCTTCAGCGCGTCGGAGAAGCGGTAGCCGGGCAGCGAAGCGATCTTGCGGCCGTACAATCCGGCAAGCGTCGGCCCGGCGCGCGGCATCTCTTTTTCGGACAGCGTATGACAGGCAACGCACGCCCTGAAAATTTCGGCGCCGTGATCACCTGCATAGGCGGCGAGCGGATCTGCTGGCGTGCCCTTGAGCGACGAGCCGAGTTGATCGCCCGTCCGCGCGTTCCAGCGCCGGATCAGGCCATCGGCGCCGCCCGTCAGCAATGTCGTGTTATCCGGCAGGAAGGCGACGGACCAGACGGGCATGCCAGGCCCGACCAACATTCGCAAGATCGTCCCCGTCTTGCGATCGACGATGGCCACCGCGCCGCCAATGCTGGCTGCCGCGATCAACTCGCTATCCGACGAGACCGCCAGCGCCACGACCGGCGTCGGACCGGCCTGCACCGTGCGGATCTGGTCGCCATCCGGCGTCAGAAGGCGCACCTTCCCGTCGGCGGCGCCGACGACAATGGTACCGTCACGCACAATCGCAACGGCGTTGAGTGGCGACGATAGCGGGATGGTGTGAGGCGCACCTTCCGGCAACGGCCAGATCTTGACCGTAAGATCGTAGCCGACGCTGACGAGCGATCTGCCATCCGGCGCGAACGCGACGCCATTGACGTTTTGGGTATGGCCTTCCAGCACGCGCCCGGCAGCATCGGCTAGCAACCAGAGCCGAACGGTGCGATCCCAGGAAGCAGAGGCGAACTGCGATCCATCGGGTGAAACGGCAAGCGCAACGATCGGGCCGCGGTGCCCTTCGAGAACGCGATCCGGCTGCTGCCGGCCCGCGGTCCAGATCGCGATCCGCCCATCCGCGCCGGCGCTCGCCATGCGCCCGTCCTTCAGGAACGCAACCGCATTCACCGCGTCCGAATGGAAACGAAGCACCTGCTCGGCGGTGTCAGTTGCAAGCGACCATCGGATGGCGGCGGTGTCGAAACTGCCCGACAGGAGATAGGTGCCATCGGAAGAGACGGCGATGGCCCGCACCGGCCCGCCGTGACCTGCGAGCTGCGCTTGTGCACTACTCGGAGCAATCGCCGGGAGTAGCGCGACCAGGGCGACACACAATGCCCAATGGCGGAACAGCCCGTAACAGTCATGTCGATGCGAGCTCATTGCGCCTGAATGCACCATCAGCACGAAAGGTTCCAACAGCAGACACAGTTCTGCACTCTCGCGACATTTCTCTGCCAGAGCTTTACTTCACTTCTTCGCCCTCTTCTTCAGTCGAGGACACAGGGAAGGGACGCCGGCTGCACACGCAACGCACAGGGGATCACAGAGCAGCCAGGACATCCCGCCCATCCCTGCGCAGCCTTATGCGGTACTCTCCTGAAAGCACTTCCGGCGGAAATCGATCACCGTTTGAGCACCGGAGTGGCGCCAAGAGCCCCGCCTCTCGTCGATATCGCGAACTGCCGCGCGCAGGACACCGGCTCTGATCCGAATGGCCTCGGTCCATCTCTCATCATCACGGACGCTCAACCGAGCGAGCAACTTTTCTTACGAACGGCGCCTGGCGTGTCGTCGAACCTTGCGCGGAATAGACGGTGGAAGTGCGCAATATCAGAGAACCCGGCCGTCATAGCGATCTCGAAAATCGTGCGATCGTTCCGGCCAACCTCCGACAGTGCTTTAAATGCTTTTTGCAGCCGCAATTCGTTCACGATCTTGAGGTAGGAGCGCCCCGAAGCTTTCATCAGGCGCCGTAAGTAGGCTGCCGAGATGCCTTGGGAATGGGCCACCATTTCGAGCGTGAGCCGAGGATTGTCGAAATGCGTCTCGATGTAACTGAGGGCCGCTCTGAGGCGTGCGTCCACGACCGATTCTAAATTGCTCTCGCCTACCGCACCCTGCCAGGAGACTGCGAGCGCGACGAAATCGAAAATGTGCCGCTGCACGATCTCGCGCACGGCCTTCGCGGTACCGAACTCTGCGCCGCTGCCGACACCGCTCTTCCCCAGCACTTGTAGATAGCTACGCAACAGACCGAGCGCTTCGTTTTGCGGTGACAGACACCGCATCACGACATCGTCGGGGCGTATGCCCCGGGCCTCGAGTTCCGTCCGCGGTATAAGCACGTCGGTCCCCCTGAAGCCGGTTGTCGAACCCATGCGCATTGGACTGTCGTTGCGCATCAGCCCCGCTTCGCCTCGGTTGGACCGCCGGTCGTATCCGTTCTGCTCACAGCAAACTCCGCTCGTCTTCGCAATTATGAAACTGAACGTGTCGCTCATGCTCTTGATAGCTTCAAGGCGACGGATGATTGTACCGGCACTGAACTGACATTCAATAACCGTCGGTTGATTGAGGGGTAGCTTGAATGATGCCGAGAAGGGCACTTCGTTGAAAGGCTCGAAATCAAGTGTCAGTGGTCGGACTACCTCTTCTTGCCATTGGCGTATCGAGGTACAACGCAAAGTATCCAAGAATGCCCCCATCAGTTACCGCCGCTCGCGCCAGATACGAAATCGGCATCGCCATTCCTGCTATGGAAGAAGATACGAAGAAAGCATGACGAAAGCATGGCTACGCTCAGGTTTGCCAAAAAGCGGGCATCGCCAACCATTCAGAAGTCATTCTTAGACTGATCGATACTCATAAATTTTGATCGTGTATCGATATTGCAACGACATCAGTGTGAGAATGGGACATTTTCCTCACGCCTCGGCTCAAGGAGCGGCCGCATCACCGCGTTTCGTAGCAACCGTGGAGGCCTCATGCGATCCTTCGGAACACCGAGCGCAGCGGTTATTGGTCCAGCCCAAATCAGGAGGCAACTATGGCTACAACATCCACGACTACCGGCAGCACCACCAGCCCAATCAACACCACCCCCATGGAGGATGCACAGAAACAAGCGTTGGATACGATGATTAAGATCACCACGTTGACAACGAAGTTCACCGCAGAAATGGACGTGGCCAAGGCTGCGCACTCGGCTGCCCAGTCGCCCACGATCAACTCGTAAAAGACGTTGCAGCGTCGGCACGGCCGGCGCTCGCATCATTCGGCTCATCTCGCAGCCGTCGCTCAGGCGGCTGCGAGTATGGTGGTTGGTGATCGACCGAAAAAGATGGGTGAATGGCAGGTATCATCATGGCGTCTTCGACTGCTCAAGAACAATCGATCAAGACGGGCGGACGCAAGACCAAGGTGACC
>JGI24705J35276_12238675_pt1 | contig 35964 bp, 33 predicted proteins | sample TergutNt197P4_FD_35276 | JGI IMG/M metagenome (IMG submission 35276) | reverse complement strand
AACGTGATCGAGCAGTTCCGCGAACAGGTCCAGAATCTGGAGTGATCGAATGACGACGGGTGGTTACGGGTTTGATGGTGTCGAGCGGCGCGGATTGTTGTTCGTGCTGTCCTCGCCATCGGGCGCCGGCAAGACCACGCTGTCGCGTTTGTTGATCGAACGCGTGCCCGACCTGATGATGTCGATTTCCGCGACCACGCGGGCTATGCGGCCCGGCGAGGTCAATGGCCGTGATTATCTGTTTGTCGACAAGGCCACGTTCGAGCAGATGGCCAAGGGAGATGAACTGCTGGAGTGGGCTTCGGTTTTCGGCAACAGCTACGGTACGCCGCGCGAGCCAGTGGAGGCCGCGTTGTCAAAAGGACAGGACGTGCTGTTCGATATTGATTGGCAAGGTACTCAGCAATTGCGACACAAGGCTCGAGCAGATGTGGTCAGCGTCTTTATCTTGCCGCCATCGGCCGCGGATCTGGAGAAACGCCTGCATTCCCGCGGCCAGGACTCCGGCGACGTTATCCGCAAACGCATGAGCCGGGCGAGCCATGAGATGAGCCACTGGGCGGAATACGATTACATTGTTATCAATCGCAACATCGACGATGCTTTTGCCGAAGTGCAGTCGATCCTGAAGGCGGAGCGCCTCAGGCGCGAGCGCCAGGTCGGGCTCGTCGGCTTTGTCCGAAATCTGCAGAGCCAGTCGCAGAACTAGGCCGGCTCAGCCTCGGTCCGTCTTGCGTCAGACGTTCCAGCATCGCCGTAATGGCATCGATATCCATTTCGTCGGCTTCTGTTTCGGCGCTAGGCTTGACTGCTTTGGCGTGGAGCTCCGTTGCAGGGGTTCTCGTTTCCGACGGGGCAGGCATCGTCGCGGGCGAGCGGATCGTGCTCCGTGATCCCGGCCGCTTCGCTGAGCTTTCTGGATAGGGCGTGCGAGCTTCAGTGGTGCCCGCAGCCGGCTTGGTTGCAGTCGGAGCGGAGGTGGAATCGAGCGGCCGTGATCGTTTGATGTGCGGCCTGGAGCCTGTCGCTGCATGAGCTTCGGGCGCCTCGTTATTGGCTTTCACCGGACCCCAATTGACACGGCGGCGGGCGCCCTTGGCCTGGACCGGATTGGCCTGGACCGGTTTGCGCGAACCGCCAAAAGAGTAGGCAACAAGGACGATGATACCGGCCAATGTGAGCGCGCCACCAACGACCAGCACGAGCATTTGTAGCGAAGTGGTTGGCTTTTCAGCCGAGACATCGGTGGCAACCGTCGCGCTAGCAGGCGAAGGCTGCTCTGGTGCGAGTTGTTCTGGCGCGAGTTGCTCGGGCTGCTCCACTGTCGACTGATTCGGGGTGGGCTGCAGGTCAGCGTCATTCGGCGCGGCCTCCGTGACTTGCTGCGATTGCGCCTCGTTCTGTGCTGGCATCGGTGCGGTGGTGTCGGGATTGGTATCAGGGTGTGACGATGCCAATTGGGCATGTGCGTCTCGCGCACGGGGCGGCGTGGATGAATTAGATTTCTGTGCGGTTGTCCTGGTGCTCTTTGCCCTGTCGTCTGCATCGAGGAACCAGCACCTCTTGCCGTCGCGTATACGATAATACCAATGTTGACCTTGTGGCGTGTTGCTCCCCGGTGAGGCAACGCAATCGCTCTTCGCGGTTGGCGCATTTTGCGAAACGGCGGACAAGGGCATACCAACAAGAATGCTCGCAAAAAGAGCGGGTATGAATTTGGATATTAATTTCCCCATCACACACTCCCAATACCGTAAGCAACACTTCGCAATGCACTCAAACTCGTCAAAGAGTTGGGTCGCAATGAGGCTTTTATCGGGCTCACTCAGTGTTATGATTGCATTGAATGAGTCATCGCGGGCGGACGAGAAGTATATTTTCTTTGACAACCTGCCACGAATCGTATCGGCGAAATATGAAAGTTGGTGCGCTCGCCATAGCGGTCGCTCAATCGTCGGCTCAATTTTTCAGAATTATGCGGCCGACCACCTTGCCAGCCCGCAGGGCGTCGATCCATTTCTGGACATCGGCCATCGGCTCTTCCTGCATTGGTGTCGGTTTGATCTTGCCGGCGCGGGCGAGCGCCATCAGTTCCTGCGCCTCAGCGAGCGTGCCGACCATGAAGCCCTCGATGGTCATCCGCTTGTAGACCCATTGCACCATCGGGAGAGTGAACTGACCACCCATCAGGCCTGACACCACGATCTTGCCGCCGCGCGCCAACACCGAGACCGCAAATGCCATGGACTTTTCGTTGCCAGCGAAATCGACCACCTCATCAAAGCCGCCCTCAGTTTCCTTGAGGATGCGCTTGATGTCTGACTCCGCCGGATCGTAGGCGACTGTCGCGCCGTTCTTCAGCGCCGCCTCACGCGCGGCCGGGCTGAGGTCGGCAACCGAGATCGGCTGCTTGAACATGGCTTGCGCGAGCGACAGGCCCATCATGCCGACACCGCCCAATCCGATCAGCAGAAGATTGCGCTGACGGGGACGGTTGACCAGACGCTTGAGAGCACCATAGGCAGTCACACCCGAACACATCAACGTCGCCGCCTGATTGATGGGCAGCGGATCGTAGTCGAGCAGATATTTGGCGTCAGGCACCAGCACGTGGCTCGCGAAGCCGCCGTCGATGGAGACGCCGAGGAAGCGCTGCTTGATGCAGAGATTTTCGTCGCCGTTCTGGCAGTGGCGGCATTCGCCGCAGCCAATCCAGGGAAACACAGCCTTCCTGGCGCCAATCAGGTCCGCGGGCGCATCGGGCCCGGCTTCGTCCACGACGCCTGCGATCTCGTGCCCCAGCGTGAACGGCAGAGTCATTCCACGGGTGGTGTCGAGCTTCTCGCCGCCGCCGAGATCGGCATAGCCGTCCTGGATGTGCAGGTCGGAGTGACACAGGCCGCAGCGCTCGATGCGCACCAGGACTTCGGCGCCTTTCGGCTTCGGTGTGTCGATGATGGTCTCGCACAGAGGCGCACTGAATTTGCAATTATCCACGCTGATATCGATAGTCAGTAGACGACAAAATATTCTCTATGAACTTCTGATGCCTTACCACACATGATATAAAGCCCATGTAAAAGTTATCCTCTTTGTAGTCTTCCTCCTTTCTCTCCGATTATGGCAGTCGCAATTGATTTAGGTGTATCAATCCAGGCCGCCGACATGCCTCACTAAACTCCCTCTCGCCTCGTTTGCAATCCCCTGTTCAGGGGAGTGACTCTTTGACTGAGATAGATCATGAAATCGACAGCCGATATTTTCCCGCGATATTGGCGGTCATGCACCTCTGGTTGTGGCGTACTGGTGACATGACTGGCCGCCATTGTCTGAATCCAATGGCGGCCCCTTTCATTTGATGTGCGGGATTTCATTTCGGCAATCCCCTATTCAGGGGAGTGACTCTTGGGTTGGAATAGATCAAGAATCCAACGGCCGATATCTTCACCGCAATATTGGCGGTCATGCATCTCGGTCGTGGCGTGTGGTGATATGACTGGCTGCCGTTGTCCCCCCATGACAATGGCAGCCCTTTTTGTCGCCGCATTGCCGTGGCCTAAGCATCTTGCTGTCACAACAGCAAACACTCTCACTCACTTACGTAGTCTGGCTTCCTCAATGAGGGTGGAGTCAGAAACTTGGGCTGCCGAAACCTCATTGGTCTCCGGCAGCCCATTTCCTGCCGCATTGCTTTACGGAGATACTGAGTCCCTAACGTATGCCGCCAGGGCTAAGGGTCACTGAACGGGCACACCGACAGCCCTTTCTCGTCGCAGGTTCGAATTGCTGCACGTGGATGTAAGAACCCGCACAAATCCACAATAATTGCTGAACAACAATCGCGGTTTTTTGGCGTTTTGATTTCCTGTTTGCCAATCCGTCGCTGCTATATCCGTTACTGTCTCGGTGCGTCTGATGTCCCAGGTCCCTAACCCTCCTGAGATGTCTTTGCCGAGGCGGAAGGGCTGCCGTCCGTGTCTGAGCGGCGGCCCTTCTCTTGCCCATCGCTATTTTCGCGAAGTACAAAACCGGCTGCTTGGTATTTGTACAAATTCGCTGACGGAACTGGACCGAAACGTGATCGATCAGGCGCACTGAAATGCTGGTATGGGGACAAACGCGGAGCGTTGCGCACTTGCGCAACGAGCAGGATACCAGCCGCAAAAATGTAGGCAATTGCGAGAAACCGCGCTGGCGTGGTTAGTTGTTCTGTGTCTCGATCTCTGCGAGACGCTTGTAGAGGAATGACCGCGAGATCCCGAGGTTGGCGGCGGCCTTCTTTTTGTTGCCGCCGCAAGCGGCAATGGCTTCCTTGATCTGCTCGTTCTGGACCGCGGAAATCACGTGCTTGAGTTCGCGCGGCCTGTCGAGGTCGACCGCAGGGCTCGGCAAGGTTTGAGGAGAACGTCGTGGAGCTTCGGACAGATCCTCGACTCGGATCATGACACCGTCCGAGAACACCGCTGCGCGTTCGATCTCGTGCTGCAATTGTCGGATATTGCCTGGCCAGCCGCGTTCGGCCAATGCTGCAAGCGCCTCTGGACTGATGCCAAGCACCGGACGGGCATGCCTGTAGGCAAAATCTTGAAGGAATTTCGCGACTAACAGAGGGATGTCGTCCAGCCGCTCTCGAAGGGGCGGAACCTCGATCACGATCGGCGCTATGCGGTAAAACAGATCGAGGCGGAAACTTCCGCTCTCCACCATCGACTGCAGGTCCTTGTTGGTTGCGGAAACGAGGCGGAAATCCACCGTTCGCGCACGATCGCCACCGATGCGTTCGACGATCTTGTCCTGCAATACGCGCAGCAGTTTTGCCTGCACGTCCAGCGGCATGTCGCCAATTTCGTCGAGGAAAATGGTGCTGCCTTCCGCCTGCTCGAATTTTCCCTTGCGCCCTTTCTTGTCGGCTCCGGTGAATGCTCCCGCCTCGTAACCGAACAGCTCGGACTCCACGAGGTTCGGCGGCAGAGCAGCCGCGTTGACATTGACCATCGATTGATCGCGGCGCGGGCTGAGCTGATGCAGCGCATGAGCGACGAGCTCCTTGCCTGTGCCGCTTTCGCCTCGGATCAGAACCGGAATCTGAAGCGCAGCAACTTTCACGATTTGTGCGCGCAAACGCTGCACCGCAGGGCTTCGACCGATAATTGCTTCGAGGCCGTAATCTCGCGCGCGAAGCGTTTCGCTCTCGCGCTTATAGAATCCCAGTGCGCCTTCGAGGTCCTTGATTCGTCGGTTCAACTCTTCGAGTTGCTGCGGGCCTTTGAACATGACCCGGCCGATAGCGCCAATGACCCGGCCGTCCCGTCTGATCGGCACGCGCGAGACGACGCGTTCGTAGCCGCGCATCCGTTGGATGACGCCGACTTCGGCCTTTCCCGTGACGACGATCTCGTGCAACCGCGTGTTCTCGATGACCTGGTCGACCGGCCGGCCGTTGCCTTCGCCAAGCTTGAGACCAAAGAAGGATTCATGGATCGGCGAGATGTAGACGAGGTGAGCGTCTTGATCGACGACTGTCATTGCGTCGAATGGGTCGGTCAGAAGATATTGAATAATGTCCCACGCGAAATCCACGCTGCCTAGGAAGTGCAGCAGGGGATCACCTGGAGCGTAACTGATGATGAAAAACTCTCCTTCGTCCGCGGGCACGAGAAGGATCGCGTAGACGTTGCGTTCGAGGTTGAGTGTCGTTATGCGGCGCTCTCGCAGTTCGCTCAACCACGCCGGGTCACTCAAAAGAGCCTTGATGCGAGGATCAGATCCAAGTCCGATGGAGAAGGTGATCTGACCCTGTTTGCCGAGGAGCATTGCTCCCGCGATCTGTGGTTTCGGTGCCATGTCTTCGTGTCCGTGTTGAGGACGCTTCAGCATGCAATGGAAGTGTCTGCAAGGTGTTTGAGAGAAGATAATGAAAATCAATAATTTGTCTGGTCAAGCCTGAAAGGGAAGCGAGCGGGAGCGGCCTGGGCTCCGGCTTCGGACTGTTCTGGCAACTCAAGCACGTTCCAACGTTTCCATTACCTTCAACTTCGATGCTCCTGTGTGTCCGCAATGAGGACATGCTGTCTCGAGGCGATGATCTTCTTAAGGACATTTTGCGCCTGGGAACGCGTATCCGAGGCAAAAATGGCTGGCGAAATCCGCCCAAACGCCAAGTCATCCATGTGGCACGCCTATTGCTGACTCCTTGTCTGATGGACGGCGGGTAGCTCCAAATGTTCATGCCGCAACTGCGAGATCCCTATGAGGCCCTTTCTTACGATCCATAGCCCGGCAGCCGCGAAGCGGTACTATGACCAAGGGGTTTGGCGCAGAGATACTTTCTATAGCCTTCTGAGCGCACATGCGGACGCGCGTCCGGATGCCATTGCCCTACAGGACGGACGACGCGCGGTGTCATGGGCGGAGTTGCGCCGTTGGGTCGATGGGGTAGCCAGTAATCTTCGCGAATTCGGATTGGTCGGAGGCGACCGCGTCTCGATTTGGATGTCCAACCGGATTGAGGCCGTCGTCATGTTTCTGGCCTGCGCGCGCGAAGGGTTCGCCTGCAATCCGTCGTTGCACAAGACGTACACCTGCGCGGAGATCGCCGAACTGTTGTCGACGTTGTCAACGCGGGCTCTCCTCACCGAGCCTGGCTGGGGCGCAGATCGGACGAAGGTCGATCTCGATTCGATGCTCGTCAGGTTGTCCGACCTGAAGATGGTCTACATGGCCGATACGCTTCCTGCTCCGGTCTGCAGCGCCCCTCCACCCTGTGACGATCCAGACAAGGTCACGTATCTGGCGTTCACCTCGGGAACGACAGGCAGGCCGAAATGTGTGATGCATTCCGACAACACGCTGCTCGCCAACGCGCGCGATCTGGTTGCCGACTGGCGGCACGGTCCCGACACGGTGCTGCTATCGCTTTCGCCGCTGTCCCACCACATCGCGTGGGTCGGCGTCGCGCAATGGCTGGTGAGTGGCGGCCGATTTGTGACGGATGACCCCCCATCCGGTATGAGCCGGCTCGATTGGATCGAGGCTTCAGGCGCGACCTACGTGCTCGGAGTCCCGACCCATGCGATGGATGTTCTAGCCGAACAGCAGCGGGCAGGGGGGCGCAAACTCGGCAAGGTGTCGGTCTTCTACATGGCCGGCGCGCCTATCCCGCCGACCGTCGCCGCCGCATTCGTCGATCAGGGCGTAAAGCCGCAGAACATCTACGGCATGACCGAGAATTCCTCGCACCAGTATACTCATCCCGACGATTCTCCAGAGGTGATCGTGGCGACCTGTGGTCGGGGAGGCAAGGCCTACGAGGTACGCCTCTTCGATCCGGCAGATTCCGACAAGGAGGTCGGCCCTGGTGAAGTCGGTCAGATTGGTGGCCGGGGCGCGGCCCTGATGCTGGGTTATTTCGACAATCAGAAAGCGACGGAAAGCAGTTTCAACAGGGACGGCTGGTTCCTGTCGGGAGACCTCGGCATTCTCGACGAATCCGGAAATCTCCGAATCGAAGGACGTCTCAAGGACCTGATCATCCGTGGAGGTCACAACATCTATCCCTCGCACATCGAGGCGGTGGCTATCCGCCATAAGGACATCGATCGGGTCGCCGCATTTTCTGTACCCGACGATCGTCTCGGTGAGCGGGTTTGCATCGCGATATCCGGAAAGGCCGGTCTCGATGAGGTGATGCAGCATCTGCGCGATCAGGGCATCTCCAAGTACGACATGCCGGAATACTTCGTCCATGTGGACGAATTCCCCCTCACTGCAAGCGGCAAGATTCTGAAGCGGGAATTGGCGCTGCAGGCCCGCCGCGGCGAGTTGCCCCTGCTTGCCGTTTCCACCAAGTCGAAGCCTTAGAAGCCCAAGCCTTAAGCGAGCGCGCATTGATGATGCTACCTTTGCAGGATATCTGTGTTCTTGACTTCAGCACGTTGCTGCCGGGTCCGTTTGCCACATTAGTGCTTGCTGAGGCGGGCGCGAGGGTCATCAAGATCGAACGGCCTGGAAGCGGCGACGAAATGCGCAGTTACGTGCCGAAGCTGGGTGCCGACAGCAGCAATTTCCATCTGCTGAATGCCGGCAAGGAAAGCATCGCGATTGACCTGAAGGCCGAAGACGCTTTTGAGCAGTTGCGTCCGTTGATCGCTCGTGCCGATATCGTCGTGGAGCAATTTCGGCCCGGTGTAATGGACCGGCTGGGCTTCGGTTACGACGCTTTGCGCGCCGTCAATCCTCGACTTGTTTATTGCGCGATCACGGGATGGGGGCAGAACGGGCCCAAATCGACGGTCGCAGCTCATGATCTCAACTACATGGCGGAGGCCGGATTGCTCGGGCTCAGCCGGGGCAGCGACGGCGCGCCGGTGGTGCCGCCGGTACTCGTCGCTGATCTCGCCGGCGGAGCATATCCTGCCGTCGTGAATATCCTGCTCGCGCTGCGCCGGCGGGATCGGACGGGCGAGGGGGCCTATCTGGATATAGCTATGGGAGAGAACCTGCTTCCGCTTGCCTATTGGGGGCTCGGAAACGGTTTCACGACGGGCGCTTGGCCCAACGGAGGCGACGCGCTCGTTACCGGCGGAAGTCCGCGGTATCAAATCTACCGCACGGCCGATGGCCGCTTTGTTGCGGCAGCACCAATCGAAGATCGGTTCTGGAACAACTTCTGCAACCTGATTGGACTATCTCCGGAATTGCAGAGTGCCGACTCGGACCCCGAGACGGTCAAGAGTGTCATCGCGGGGATCATCGCAGGTCGAACGGCCGACGCTTGGCGCGCTGTCTTTGCCGGGCAGGACGTCTGCTGTTCAATCGTCGTCAGCCTTGAGGAGGCCGTCGCTGACCCTCACTTTGCCGCACGCGGATGTTTCGCTCGCAAAGTCGTCGCAGACGGCCGATCCATTCCTTCGTTATCCGGACCCGTGGCCGCCTGTTTCCGGGATGACCACGATCGCTCGGCTCCACCGCTCGGCGCTCAGACCGAGACCTTGTTGACCAAGGCACGTGTGTGATGCGGGCCTATCAAGTCGTCGAATTCGGGCCGCCATCAAGACTGCGTCTCAACGAGATCGAGGATCTCGTGCCAGGCCAGGGGCAGCTTTTGGTCGATGTTGCCGCGGCCGGTATCAATTATCCGGACACGCTGGTGGTTTCCGGACGCTATCAGATCCTACCCGAACGACCGTTTGTGCCGGGCAAGGAGCTCGCCGGAGTGGTGCGAGCCGTAGGGGCGGGTGTGACCGAATTCACCCCCGGCGATCGCGTGCTCAGCCAGCTCGAACATGGTGCTTTCGCCGAGCAGGCCTTGGTCAGGTCGGAAGACACGGTTCGTCTGCCGGACAAACTCGGATTTGCCGAGGCGACCGCGATGGGGCTGGTCTATCAAACAGCCTATTTCGCACTGCGCGTCCGAGCCGGCTTGAAGCCCGGTGAGACGGTGCTCGTCGGCGGGGCGGCGGGGGGCGTCGGCATGGCTGGAGTCCAGCTTGCAAAAGCTTTCGGAGCCCGTGTGCTCGCAGCCGTCCGTAATCCGGAACAGGCCGAATTCGCCCGCGCCTGTGGCGCAGATGTTGTCATCGATGTGGGCGGCAAGAACTTGCTGGATGAGCTGCGTTCGCAGGTTCTCGCCGCGACCAATGGAGTCGGAGCCGACATCGTGCTCGACCCCGTAGGGAGTGATTTCTTCGCCGCCTCTCTCCGCGCGCTGGCATGGTGTGGAAGGCTGGTCGTGCTCGGCTTTGTTGGCGGCGACATCCCTTCTGCGAAGGCGAATTATCTTCTGCTGAAAAATATCAGCGTCATCGGTCTGCAGTGGGCCGATTACCGGGTGCGTGCACCGCAGCTGATCACCGAGGCGCAAAGGGAGATCTTCAGCCTGTGGGAGAGCGGTGCCTTGCGGCCGCCTGCCACGAAGACATTCCCATTCGAAGAACTTCCCGCTGCATTGGAACTCATCGGGCAAGGCCGGATTCAAGGCAAGGCTGCCCTTCTCATCGACAGGAGGCCGTGAGGTGGACATGGACAACCAAACCCCCGGTGCTGATGCAGCGCCGCGAGGCCATAGTCTGCCGGCGGATGCGTTGCCGCTGCGACAGCCCGGTGCCGGCTTCAACCTGCTTTCCGGAGTGCGGGTCATCGATCTCACGACTTCCGTCGCCGGTCCGTCGGGATCCATGCTGCTCGCCGACATGGGCGCCGAGGTCGTCAAGATCGAAAGGCCCGGTGGCGGCGACGACGCACGTTCGTGGGGACCGCCGTTCCTCGATGGCGAATCCCTGTGGTTCGCCAGCGTAAACCGCAGCAAGAAGAGCGTGGCTCTGGATTTCTCGCAACCCACCGGCCTCGATTTGTTGTATCGGCTGGTTGCCAAGGCCGATGTCGTGTTCGCGAATCTGCCGCCGCGCGTGGCAAGCAAACTCAAGGTCGACTCGGAAGCGTTGCGCGCGATCCGCCCGGACATCATCTACGTCTCGATCACAGGCTTCGGGCTGAGCGGAGAACGTGCGAACTGGACCTGTTACGACCTGATCGCCGAAGGTTATTCGGGGATCATGGACATCACCGGTCCTGCAGGCGGAGAGCCGCAGAAGATCGGCGCGCCTACGGCGGACATGCTCGCCGGACAGGATGCAGCCTTTGCAGCCGTTGCAGCACTGTACGAGCGTCGTACGTCCGGCAAGGGGCGTGTGATTGACGTTGCTCTCGTCGATTCCATGACGCGTCTGCTGTCGTGCCGCATCATGCCCTATCTCGGTTCGGGCGAGCTGCCGAAACGGTCCGGTGGCAAGGACAGTGTGATCGCCATCTACCAAACGTTCGACACGGCGGATCATCCGATCGCGCTTGCGCTTGGCAACGACAACCTTTGGCAGCGTTTCTGGGCCGTAGTCGGGGACCCGGACTATGCCGGATCACCGGAGCTGCGGACGAACGCGGATCGACGCAAGCAACGCGATCGGATTGTGGCGCGTATCGCCGAGATTCTCCGGTGCAAGCCTCGAAGCCATTGGCTCGATGTTTTCCGCGAGGCTCGCATTCCGGCGGGGCCGATCAACAGCGTCGCCGAAGTGGTTGCCGACGAAGCGTTGCTCGAACGCGGCATGTTCTACCGGCTCGAATGCCCGGGCCGGCAGCCAGTGCCCCAGGTTGGCACCGGCATTCTCGTCGACGGCAAGTCCTCGCTGGCGCGTAGCGCACCGCCCTGGCTCGGAGAGCATACCGACGAGGTGCTTCGTGATCTGCTTGGGCTGGACGACGCCGAGCGGCGAAAATTGCACGAACAGAATATCATTCGCAGGAGAGAACCATGAGCTTCAATACAATTCTCTACGAAGAGGACGGCCCGATCGGCACCATCACGCTGAACCGCCCGAACGACGGCAATATGTTCACCGTCGTGATGTGTCACGAGATTCGCGATTGCATCAACAACATCCGTCGCGAGACGCGCACGCGCGTGATCGTGATTACGGGAGCCGGCGACAAATTCTTCTGCATCGGCGGCCGTAAGGAAGGCATGGAGAAGACGATCCTCTACGCTGGTGTCCTTCCGACGCTGGAAATGTACGAGGCCATCGACCGGCTACAGAAGCCGGTCATCGCCAGCGTCAACGGCTTCGCTGTCGGCGGCGGCAACGTTCTTCAGGTCGTCTGCGACCTCACGATCGCCAAAGAGAGCGCGGTCTTCCGGCAAGTCGGCCCGATGATGGGGTCGTTCGATGCGGGCTACGGCACTTGGTACCTCGAAGATCTGGTTGGCAAGAAGAAAGCCAAGGAGATGTGGTACCGAAATCCGAAGCTTACGGCGCGCGAAGCGCTTGAGATCGGATTGATCAACAAGGTCGTCCCCGATGACAAGCTGAAGGAAGAGACGCGCAAATTTGCGCTGGAGATCGCCGAACGAGGTCCCTTCGCGCTGGCGTCGATCAAGGCGGCCTTCAATGCCCGTCACGGCGGAGTGTCCGGGCTCGCGCGTGTCTCGCATGATCTTCTGCTGCGGCCCTATCTCGACACCGATGAGAGCCATGAACTCTCGGCGTCCTTCGCCGGCAAGCGGAAGCCTGATGACTCGAAGTTCGGAAAGTAACGCCATGTCGGTCGAGCTCACCAAGGTGGACGACTACGCGCTGTTGCGCCTGAATCGGCCCGACGCGCTCAACGCGTTATCCTTTTCCATCCTGCGCGATATCGCAAAGGCACTGGACGAGGTGGCATCCTGGAAAGTTCGCGGACTGATCGTCACCGGCGCAGGCGAGAAAGCGTTTTGCGCTGGCGCGGACATCAAAGAGCTGCGCGGTCGCACAATGATGGAGTGCAAGCGCGGTGCGGAGCTCGGACAGGCAGCTTTCGCGAAGCTGGACCGGTTGCCGTTTCCATCTGTCGCGGCGATCAATGGCTTCGCCTTCGGGGGCGGCCTGGAGCTGGCATTGGCCTGCACCTTCAGGGTCGCGGTTCGGAGCGCAAAACTGGGACTGCCTGAAATCAAGCTCGGTCTTATTCCGGGTTACGGCGGAACGCAGCGGCTGCCGCGCGTGATTGGCGAGGCAAGGGCGCTCGACATGATCTTGCTTGGCCGTACCGTGACCGCCGAGGAGGCGGAGCGGATTGGTCTCGTCCATCGCCTGGTCGATGTCTCTGCCGTGGATGGCTCGCTGGCGTTGGTGCGGGAGTTCGCGTCGTACAGTCTCGTTGCGCTTGGATTGGCACGCGATGCGGTGACGCGTGCTCTCGATGTTCCAATTCACGAGGGGCTCAAGATCGAGGCGGACCTCTCCACGCTGGCGTACACGACCGCGGATGCCGAGGAAGGCATGGCGGCGTTCACAGAGAAACGGAAGGCGGTTTTCAAAGATGAGTAAGGGGCAGGTGATCGTCACGGGCGCGAGCCGTGGCATCGGTGAAGCCATCGCGATCGAACTCGATCGGCGCGGCTTCGAGATCGCAGCTTTGTCACGCAGCGGAAAATCGCCGGTCGGACACGGCATAATCTGCAACATGACGGACGAAAGCTCGATCGCTGCGGCTATCGGCACAGTCGCGCAGCGTGGAGTCATTGTTGGTCTGGTCAACAACGCCGGCGCTCACGAAGCGAAAGCGAGTGCCGAGCTGTCGCTGTCGGAATTCGAGGCATCGATGCGATTGAATGCATCGGCGGTGCTGGTGGCCAGTCGTGAAGTCTATCCGCATTTGTGCAAATCGGGTGGTGGCTTGATCGTCAATATCGGGTCTTTCTTCGATCGGATGGCGGTTGCGCAAAATCTGGCGTACTGCGCCTCGAAGGCTGCGGTCGGTGCAATTACCCGATGCCTCGCCACGGAGTGGGCGAAAGACGGCATCCGTGTTCTCGACGTGGCGCCTGGCTACATCGAAACGGATCTCAATCGCGAATTTCTGGGCAAGCCAAAGGTAAGAAGCTGGCTTGAGCGCCGGGTGCCCGTCGGGCGGCCGGGCCGCGTCGATGAGGTCGCGCGGCTGGTTGGCGCGTTGTTCTCCGAAAACATCGGCTTTCTCACCGGCGAAACTATTTATGTCGATGGCGGACAGGGAGCCAATCACTGATGAAGATATTCGAAGCGCTGGAACAAGGTCGCCGCTGGAACGAGGACGAGCGGTTACTGCTGACGCAAGTTGACCGACTGGCTGAGGAGGTGATCGGTCCGAACGCCGCAGGGGCCGATGAAAAGAGCGAATTTCCCTGGAGCAACGTCAAGGGAATCAATGAGCTCGGCCTCAACACGATCTTCATACCGGAGGCATATGGCGGCGCGCCGATGTCCTTCAAGCTCTATCTGGCTGTAGTGCACCGGATCGCCGAGGCCTGTGCGGCAACGGGTATCATCTACGCCACAAACTTCCATGCGATGAAGCCGCTGGTCGAATTTGGCTCGCAGGAGCAGAAGGCGAGGCTGCTGCCCTGTATCGCAGAGGGTGGACTTGCCTCGCTTGCGATCACCGAGGAGACCGCCGGGTCGGACGCAGCTGGCATGAAGACCAGGTTCCGCCCCGATGGCGACCATATCGTAGTCGACGGCTCAAAACTCTTCATCACCAATGGCGATGTTGCCGATCGCATTTTGTTGTTCGGGAAGTATTCCGAGATCGAAGATCCACGAAAGGCGATCTCAGTGCTTGTGTTGGAGAAGGGTACGCCGGGGTTCGAAGTCGCGGGGCTCGAAAAGAAGATGGGGCATCGCGGCTCCTCGACCGCAGCGCTTCGTTTCGTGGGCTGCAAGGTCTCGCGAGCGAACCTCCTTGGCCAGCCCGGTGACGGTCTCAATATCCTGCTCGCGTCTCTGAACAGGTCGCGTCCCAGCATCGCCGCCCATGCTCTTGGCATTGCGACAGCCGCTTTCAAGGACATGACCGCCTACATGAACGAGAGACGGCAGTCCGGACGCAGGATCATCGAATTCCAGGCCAATCAATTCCTGCTCGCCGATCTTGCGACCGATCTTGCCATGGCCGAACTCTGGTTGGACCGCTTGGCGGACCGGATCGATGCTGGGGACAAGGATTTCGGTCTGGAGGCCTCGATAGCCAAGATGAAAGCCTCCGATGTTGCAAATCGCATCGCCACTGAGGCGGTACAGATGCATGGCGGATACGGCTACTGCAGCGACTTCCGGGTCGAGCGCCTCATGCGCGACGCCAAGATCACCCAGATCTGGGAAGGCACGAACCAGGTCCATCGCCAACTCATTGGACGGAGCTTCGTAACAAAATGACGAAAACGATCAAGACGGTCGGAGTTTGCGGAGCGGGAGGTACCATGGGCGCCGGTATCGCCCTGGTAGCCGCGCGAGCAGGGTTCAAGACGATAAGCTTCGATCGGTCCCACGACTCACTTGAGAAGGCGGCAGTTCAATCTGCTGCCTTTCTCGACAAATCGGTGGCGCGAGGCAAACTTGAGAAAGCCAAGCGGGACAGCATCCTCGCGTCGATGTCCCATACCACAGAGACCGCCGGTCTTGCACACTGTGATCTCGTGATCGAAGCGGTGTTCGAAGATCTGGCTGTCAAGCGCGAATTGCTCGGCCGTCTGGACGCGGTTTGCGCCGACGACGCGATTATCGCGTCGAATACATCTACGCTCTCCATCACCGAGATCGCGTCTGGCTCGAAGCGGCCGGAGCGTGTCGTCGGCATGCACTTCTGCCTGCCTGCACAATTGATGAAGCTGATCGAGATGTCGCCCGGGATTCTGACATCCGAGGACACGTTCAGCGCAGCTTGGCAATGGACGAAAGACTGCGGCCAAACGCCGGTGAAGACCCAGGACAAACCCGGATTCATTCTCAACGCGCTTCTCGTGCCATTTAATAACGATGCGATCCGGGCCGTGGAAGCTGGCGTCGCATCGCCGGCCGACATCGATCGTGCCATCAAGGTCGGTCTCGGCTACAAGATGGGCCCGCTCGAACTGATCGACCTCGTTGGTCTCGACACGCAGGTGCGTCTTTGCGAGGCGTTCTATCCGATAACGCTTGATCCGAGGGCTGCAACGCCACCTCTGTTAAGGCGGATGGTAGCAGCGGGCCTGCTCGGGCGGAAATCCGGCAGAGGCTTCTTCACCTATCAAGGCAACTCCATGTTCGGAGCATAATGTCATGCGCTATGCATTTGTAAAAGCCCAGCCGAGCCGTTCCTTCCCCGACGGAGACGCCTTTCTTCAAGGTCAAGCCGAGCCTGATGCTGCGGACGTCATCATCTATAGCGGGGTCCCGTTCAAGCAGGATTTGACCAAAGCTGCCATACTCATTGAACTGCAGCATGAATGCCTCGGCGAACATGTCGACGACCGCGACGAGGCCAGCACCAACGTTTTGGGCCTCGCCCGTTACCGCAACGGTGACGACAAGCCGTCGAACCTCGTGGAATTGGTCAGGCATTCAAACACCAGCGATGCGGCTGTCAGCGCGGCCCGCGACTTATTCGCGGCAGCCGGACTCGAGGTCGTGCTCTGCAGCGACCAGGCCGGTCGGATCATCGACCGGCTTGTGATCCCGAAATACAATGCAGCGCTGCGCTTCCTGGACGAGGGGCTCGCCAGTCAGGCTGACATGGATCTGACCTGCAAGTTAGGGCTCGGTTACCCCGACGGTCCCATTGAGCGCGTGATGCGTGGTGGTCTCGTCAATCATTACCATGCCAGCAATGTGCTGTTTGAGGCTTATGGCACGCCGGCATTCGCGGCCCCACGGCGCGCGAGTGTTGCCTACAAGCGCGACAAATTGGGTAGGTGAATCGTCTGTCTGAAGTGTCACCAGCCGGCGTAGCCAAGCGATCCGAGAACGCGCGTGGCCGATTACATTCTTGAGAGGTAAGTAAGTATCCCCCGGCAAAGCCGGGGGCTTTAGAATGTGGGCCGCTCAAAGCGGCAGGACGCACCTCTCGGTGGTCGCCAACCTGGCTGGCGATCCTTGTGAACGAGTTCGATCGCTGTCCTCGATGCGGAATACCAATGACCATCGATCTCATGGGCCAACCCGGCTCACTTCCAGCGGGTCCGGGATTTGTCGCCGAAGAGTACAGCAACACACCGTCGTGTCCTTGGAAAATACATTCGCAAACGTCACCCCCACGAAAATAAACGCTTACCCGCGCATGCAAAACAAAAAGGGGGTTGGGCCAACTTGGCATGAAGCATGCAGAAGACATAACGCGCGAGTGTCGGCGCTATGAAGCCCAAACAATGTGGGGCGAGGCGCCATGTGCACCGCACAATGAAACGAGCGGGTTTGCGGCAGGGGGAAGTTAGTCAGCATGTCACTGCATCTTATTCGGCGCTGCGCCATTTGTTGTAGCGCCCCGTACATTTTCGCCCAGGCATATGGTAGCGCTTCAGGGAGCGCTCGCTGATGTACGGGCTGATGCAGAATTGGCAGCTTCTTTGCCATCGCGTGATAGAGCATGCAGCTCGCCAACACCCGGAACGGAGAGTTGTCTCCAGGAGGCCCGACGGATCGCTCTGGGTAACCAACTACGCGCAGGTGCACGAGCGCGCCCGAAGAGTTTCCAAGCGCCTGGTCAAGGATGGAGTTCGCGCGGGAGATCGTATCGCAACTCTCGCGTCAAGCACGGCAAGCCACCTTGAATGCTGGTACGGCATCGCTGGCATCGGCGCGATCTACCATCCGATTAATCCACGATTGTTCGTCGAACAGATAATATTCATCGTGAACAAGGCGCAGGATCGTATCCTGTTTGTCGACGAAAGCCTCCTTCCTCTGGTTGAGACGATTGCTGATCGGCTACCGACGATCGAGCGCTATGTGGTTTTTGATGGTGCCGAAAAGCCGGCCACCAGCCTGCCAAACGCGGTCGGATATGAGGCGTGGCTTGCGGAGGTGGATGCTGATTTCATCTGGGAAAGTTTTGACGAAAATCAGGCTGCCAGCCTGACATTCACGTCCGGGACCACAGGCGATCCGAAGGGGGTTCTCTATTCGCACCGCTCGATTGTTCTGATGTCGCTCGCTGCGAATTCGCCTGACATGTACGGCTTCGGCTCGAACGATGTCGTCCTGCAAGTGGTGCCCATGTGTCATGCGAACGGCTGGACCTGGCCGTTCTCGGCTCCGATGGGTGGAGCGGAGTTGATTCTCCCTGGAGAGAAGTTGGATCCGAAATCGCTGAGTGAGCTATTGCTATCTGAGCGAGTGACGGTCACCGGCGGGGTGCCAACGGTGTGGCAAAGCGTGCTGGCATATATGGAGGATCGTGGCGAGGCGCCGAAGCATTTGAAGCGTGTCTACATTGGAGGGTCTCCCAGTCCGCTGTCTTTGATCGAAGCCCTTACGAATCTCGGTGCAGAGATGCGGGCAGGATACGGCTCGACCGAGATGGGCCCCCTGGCTTCGGCCGGTTCACTTCTGCCGGAGACGCGCAATCTCACCGGTCCCGACCTGCTGAGCGTTCAGCAGATGCAGGGACGGCCGCCGTTCCTTGTCGAGATGCAGATCGAGAACGACGAAGGGCAACGTCAGCCTTGGGATGGGGAGAGTGTGGGCCACTTGAAGGCGCGCGGGCCCTGCATCGTGAGCGGCTACTATGGCAACGAAAGTGGAAGCGTTCTTGATGCTGATGGTTTCTTCGATACAGGCGACATCGCGGCCATCACCAAGTACGGTTATGTCCGACTGACCGACCGAGCGAAAGATCTGGTGAAGTCGGGAGGCGAGTGGATCTCATCCGTCGATCTGGAAAACCTGGTGATGGATCATCCCGATATCGCGGAGGCGGCTGTCATCGGTGCCAAGCATCCGAAATGGGATGAACGTCCGCTGGTCATCGCCGTTCGGAAAAAAGGGCGGGACGTTTCCAAGGAAGACGTCCTTGCCTTCCTCAAAGACAAGATCGCGAAATGGTGGATGCCCGACGACATCGTCTTCGTGGATGCGCTTCCGCACACCTCGACAGGCAAGATGCACAAGACCGTGCTTCGGTCGAACTACGAGAACTATTTGCTGTCGAGACTGGAAGGCCGGGCGCCCAAAAGCCCGCGCACAAATTAGAGAATCGCGTGATGTCGACGGACCAGTATCCAGTTCTCCTGTCGCCACTACGTGTCGGCTCTCACGTCCTGCGTAATCGCGTCCTGATGGGGTCGCTCCATACTCGTCTTGAAAACGAGCCAGACGCGATCGAGCGCCAGACAGCATTCTACGTCGAGCGCGCGAGAGGTGGCGTTGCGCTCGTGATCACGGGTGGGGTGTCCCCCAATTTCGAGGGGCGCATCGAAGAGGACGCCCAGGTCTTGGACTCCAGGGACAAGATCGGGGAGCACAAGCCTATCGTCGATGCTGTCCATGATGCTGGTTCGAAGATCGTGCTCCAGGTGCTGCATACCGGAATCAACGCCAAGCATCCCCAGCTCGTCGGCCCTACCGCGAAATCCTCGCCGATCAATCCCCGCCTTCCTCGGGAGCTGACGACAGCGGAGGTCGAGAAGACCATCGCGGATTTCGTCAATTGTGCGCTGTTGGCCCGAGAAGCGGGATACGATGGCATCGAACTGATGGGGTCCGAGGGTTATCTGATCAGCGAGTTCACGGCGCTGCGGACCAACCAACGAACTGACGAATGGGGAGGGTCGTTCGAAAATCGGATCCGCTTTCCCGTCGAGATTGTTCGCCGTACGCGCGAGGCGCTGGGGCCGGACTTCCTCATCATCTATCGAATCTCGGCCATCGATCTTGTCGAGGGAGGGCTGACAGGGGCGGAGATCGATCAACTAGCGCGTGCCGTCGAAAAGGCAGGTATTGATGCTTTGAATACCGGTATCGGCTGGCATGAATCGGTCATACCGACCATCGCCACGAGCGTTCCGCGCGCCGCATTCGCTTTCGCGGCAGCGCGTCTAAAGAAGGTCGTGTCGGTTCCGGTCATTGCATCGAACCGGATCAACATGCCCGAGATCGCTGAAGGGATTCTCTCCAGAGGCGAAGCGGACCTCGTATCCATGGCTAGGCCGTTCCTGGCTGATCCGGAGTTTGTAAACAAGGCAGCGACAGGCCGAACCGACGAGATCAACACCTGCATCGCCTGCAATCAGGCGTGTCTCGATCACATTTTCACTAATCGTCTGGCAACCTGCTTGGTGAATCCGAAGGCGTGTCATGAAACCGAATTTTCGGACAAGCTGTCCGAAACGAAGCGCCGCATTGCCGTGATCGGGGCGGGGCCTGCGGGACTGGCATGCGCTGCGACGGCGGGCGAACGGGGTCACAAGGTCGTCCTGTTCGACGCCGACGACGATATCGGTGGCCAGCTCAATCTCGCTCGTCGAATACCCGGTAAGGAGCAGGAGTTTTCCGAGCTGATCCGCTACTTCCGGAGACGACTCGAAAAGAGCCAGGTCGAGGTTCGATTGGGTGCTAGCGTCGGCGCCCAAACATTGATCGATGGCGGTTTCGATGTTGTTGTCGTCGCGACAGGCATCAAGCCGCGGACTCCCGATATCGAGGGTGTCGATCACGCGAAGGTGGTCGGATATATCGATGTGATAAGTGGTCGGGCCTCCATTGGGGAGCGCGTCGCCATCATTGGCACCGGCGGCATCGGACACGACGTCGCTGAACTTTTGACTGCAGCAACATCCCACCAGACAACCAATGCCGAGTTCTTCGAGGCTTGGGGTGTCGACCCGACAGCCGAGGCGCGCGGTGGCCTGCGTGAACCAGGAAAAGAGCAGCTCAAGCGCAAGGTGACCTTGCTCCAGCGCAGCAATATCAAAGTTGGAGCTCGGCTTGGAAAAACCACCGGATGGATCCACCGCAGCAAGTTGAACAGGCGCGGCGTCAAGGTCATGACGGGCTGTGTTTATCACAAGATAGACGACGATGGTCTCCATTACAGCATCAACGGAGAGGCGCGGATGCTTGAGGTCGACAACATCGTGCTGTGCGCAGGTCAGGACCCCGAGCAAAGCCTCGTGGCTCCGCTGGAGAGAGCGGGAATCACTGTAAACGTGATTGGTGGTGCTCGCTTCGCTTCCGAGCTCGACGCGAAACGAGCCATTGATGAAGGCACTCGCCTTGCTTACGGCCTACCGTTCGCAGGAGCGAACGTGTGATGATGACATCATCGCAAAACCTGGGCGTGGTTGAGCCAATACTGAGCGTCAACGATCTTCGTCTTCGGTTCGGTGGGATCGAGGCCCTTCGCCAGGTGTCGTTTTCGGTTGCGCCGGGGTCCATCACGGCGTTGATCGGCCCCAACGGAGCCGGCAAGACATCTCTGTTCAACTGCATTTCCGGCCTCTATTCGCCGTACGCGGGCGACATCGTGTTCGAAGGAGCATCGATCAGGCAGGTGCCGCCGCCGCAACGTGCAAAGCTGGGTCTGGCGCGGTCCTTTCAGAACATCGCGTTGTTCCGCGGCATGACTGTCCTTGAGAACATCAAGCTCGGGCGTCATGCTCACATGAGAAGCTCTCTCCTCGATGGGCTCGTCTACTGGGGGCGCGCGAGGCGAGAGGAAGAAGCGCTGAGCGCCGAGATCGATGAAACCATCATCGACGTTCTGAACCTCAGGCATGTCCGAGACGAACCAATAGCCAATCTTCCATACGGTCTGCGCAAGCGTGTGGAGCTGGCGCGTGCCATGGCGATGCGGCCGAAAATCCTGCTGTTGGACGAGCCAGTGGCAGGCATGAACCGTGAGGAAAGTGAAGACATCGCAAACTTCATCCTCGACATCAGGCAGAGATGGAATGTTACCGTTCTGATGGTCGAGCACGACATGGGCATGGTTATGGATATCTCCGATCATGTCGTGGTTCTGAGCTTCGGAAAGCTCATAGCCGAAGGAAAGCCGGAGGAGATCCAGCGAAATCCCGACGTCATAAGCGCATATCTCGGATCCGACGCCGCTGGACAGCTCACATCGCTCGCAACAGCACGGGTGCCGTCATGACGATCGATTGGGTCTACCTTCTTGAGATCGCGCTCTCCGGAATCGGGGCGGGTGCGCTGCTGGCAGTCACGGGCGTTGCGTTCGTGCTGATCTACCGGGTGACGCGGGTGGTCAATCTCGCGATCGGTGAAACCCTGATGCTCGGGGCATATCTGTTCTTTTCCTTTACCAGCATTCTAGGACTGCCAGTCTGGCTGGCGGTACCACTGGTGATTGTCGCAGGCGGCCTGTTCGGAGCGGGTTTGGAACGTGTGATCATCCGGCCAATGCTCGGACAAAGCCCTATGTCTGTTTTCATGGTCACGATCGGAATCGGATCGATACTGGTCGGGATCGTCCAACTGACCTGGGGCGTCGCGCCGCACCGCCTGATCGCAATTGTCAGCGAGAAGCCGATGTTCCTGGGGCCTGCCTACGTATCATCAAAATCCATTGCGGCGTTCACGATGGCTGTCGGAGTCATCGCGCTGTTTCTGATCGTGCTGCGATTTTGGCGCGGAAGCTTGCAGTTGAAAGCGACAGCGAGCGATGCCGGAGCGGCATTCTCGTGCGGCATCAACGTACCCAGAGTGTATTTGCTGTCCTGGGCAGTGGCCTGCGCGATCGCATGCGGTGCTGGCATACTTGTCGGCATGGTTGGCGGCATATCTCCGGAGATGGGCGTTTTTGGTCTATCGGTGCTTTCCGTCGTCATTATGGGGGGGCTGGATTCCATCCTTGGGACTCTCGTCGTCGCCCTTTTTGTCGGCTTGGTCGAAGCCTATTCCGCTTCATTTATTGGGGGCGAGTTCAAGCAGATATCAACATTCATCCTGCTTCTGGTGATGCTGTACTTGCGACCGCACGGCCTCTTTGGGACGGCCGAGATTGATCGGCTATGACAATGGCAACAGATATGAATCCGGGTATTGTTCCTGCGTCGCGGAATCAAGCGAATCCGCGCCCTAATGGCCAGCGTATAGTTTGGGCGGTGTCGGCTGCCCTGTTTGTGGCCGCTCCCTTCGTCCTGGAGCAATATTGGCTCTATTGGATCTGTCTGATCGCGATCAATGCCATCAGTGCTACTGGTTTGAACATTCTGTCCGGTTACACGGGGCAGGCCAGTCTGGGACAGGCCGCCTTCATGGGCGTCGGCGCATACACGGTCGCCCTGCTGGACATCCGCGTCGGCACGTCCTTCCTGGTTAATGTTCCCGTTGCGGGTGTTGTCGCTGCACTGGCGGGGCTCGTCGTTGGCATTCCAAGCCTGCGCGTCAAGGGCCTGTATATAGCCATCGCTACGATCGCAGCCTCTGTGATCCTCGAGTTCATATTCGCGAACTGGGAGCCGGTCACGAACGGCATGAGAGGCCTGACGATGCAACCGGCGCGACTTTTCGGCACGAGTCTCGACCAGCCAAGACACTTGTACTGGATCATTGTTCCGGTTGCAGTTCTGCTCGTGAAGATGGCGGCAAATCTGTTTCGCACCCGCATTGGTCGTGCGTTTATCGCTATCCGTGATCGAGATATCTCAGCCGAGCTTCTTGGCATTCCGTTGTTCAAGTACAAGCTGTTGAGCTTCGGGCTGGCGTCTTTCTATGCCGGCGTCGCCGGTGGCCTCTGGGCCTATTTCTTTCGCGTCGTCACCCCCCAGAGCTTCCCGATAGAGACGTCAATCTTCTTCCTGGCTGCGATCATCGTTGGCGGAATGGGGACGATTGGTGGTGGCATCGTCGGCGCAGCTTTCATGACACTGGTGCCGGAACTGCTACGAGTCGGTCTCACGTGGTCAGGGTCGTGGATGACGGATTCAGCGACGGTCATCCCGTCCGTAAGGATCATCGTGTTTGGAGCCTTGATCGTCGGCTTTTTGAGGCTTGAGCCGCAGGGCCTGACGGAGCTGTTCGTACGGATGCGACGCGGTCGGGTGGGTTAACCATCGCAGCATCGAACAAAAGACGCAAGACGAGGAGAAACAATGATGAACGTTGACAGACGCACGGTTCTGAAAGGAGCGGCGGGGTTCGTAGTGGCTGCTTCGCAGTTCAGTAACGTTGCGATCGCACAAGAAAAGCCGGATCTCGTGTTGGGGGCCTCTCTCCCCTTGAGCGGCTTTTTCGGAACCACCTCCCAGACTGTGAACATTGGAATGCAGGACTACATCTCGTTCATCAACGAGCAAGGTGGTGTTCTTGGCCGCAAGGTTCGCTACGAAGTCGAGGACACCGGTTACAAGGTCGACGTCTCAGTCGCGGTATTCAACAAGATCACGGCCAAGGACAAGGTTCATCTCTACTATGCCGATTCCACAGGCTTCGCGAAGGTGATCGGGCCGGATCTCCTGCGCAAGGGCGACATGCTGATGGGCGGGAACTCGTTCGCGACAGAGCTGAACGACCCCGCCAAATTTCCCTTCTACTTCATGTCCGGACCGGACTATTCAGAGATGGTGAAGGTGCTCCTGCGCTATATCGCGAAGGAGAAGCCGAAGGCGAAGATCGCTCTGATCTATTCTGATACCGAGTTCGGTCGTGACCCGGTCCCCGCAAGCCTGGCATATGCGAAGGAACTTGGTCTCGATGTTGGTCTGCAGATTGCAACACCACCGACCTCCGTTGATGTCTCAACCGAAGTCCTGAAGCTACGTCGTGCCAATCCTGATTTTACGATTTTCCACGGTTACACGCTTGCGCCGATGCCGGAGTTCATCACGCAGGCGAAGGGACTTGGGATGAAAACCAAGTTCATGGCCACCTACTGGGCCATGGATCTGACTACCGTTTCCAAGTTGGGGGCGGATGCTGATGGGTTCATGGGCGTCGTCCCCTATCAGTACTATTTCGAAAAGACTGCGAATGCGCCGATGCTGGATCATATCCGAAAGGTGCGCCCTGAATATCAGCAGCTGGGCTACATGCAGGGCTTTGTGACAGCAATGCTTTTGATCGAGAGTGCAAAGCGGGTGCTGCAGGCTGGCAAAGAGCCGACAGGCGCGAATCTGAAGGAGGCGCTTAACTCCATCAAGGACTACGATACAGGCGGACTGATTGGCATCCCGATCTCGGTCAAGGGCAATTCGATTCCGGTCGGACGAGTCTATCAATATGACGCCAAGGCCAACACAATGGTCGGCGTGTCCGAATGGATCGACCTTAGCAAGTGATCGAACCGAGTACGTGCGAGAAGGCGGCGGTCAGCGGCATGTCCGAAAGCATCCTCAAAGTCAGCGACCTTGAAGTCGTGTACGGAAGATCGGTGTTGGCCGTTTCCGGCGTCTCGTTCGATTTGGAAAGGGGCAGTGTCCTGGCCCTGCTCGGCGCCAACGGGGCCGGTAAATCGACCACCCTCAAAGCGATAACCAATGCGCTTTCGCTTGAGGGGGGAGCGGTGCGACACGGAGCCATTTCGTTCCTTGGGCGAAATGTCTTGTCGTCGGCCCCAAACGAACTCGTGAAGCGCGGGATGTTTCACGTCATGGAAGGTCGCCGGATATTCGGCGACCTGACGGTTGAAGAGAATCTGCTGGTCGCCGCCGGTGCCTGTCGCGGGGGCCGTCTTAACATGAAGGAGTCATTTGATCTCGTCTACGGATACTTTCCGCGGCTCTATGAACGGCGCAAGGGAAAGGCGGGCTACCTATCCGGGGGCGAACAGCAGATGCTTGCGATCGGCAGAGCGCTAGTGGCACAGCCAACCCTGATGCTGCTCGACGAACCATCACTCGGATTGGCACCCAGGCTCGTGGAAGAAATCTTTGCGATCATCTCCCGCGTCAACCGCGAGCAAGGCGTGTCGATGCTGCTCGTCGAACAGAATGCGATGATGGCATTCTCCGTGACGAACCGGGGCTGCATCATGGAAACAGGAAAAGTGGTGTTAAGCGGCACAGTCGAAGAACTGGCTAAACGCCCTGAGATCAGGGAACTGTACCTGGGCGTGCAATCAGAGAACGCCCGCCGTAGCTACCGTCGTCAAACTGCGGAAGTGACGTAACCGCGCCAAACGATCGTGACCTGGCCGCAGATCGCCAACGGTCGAATTTTTCCTCTTTGCAAAAATGGTGAAGCAGTTGGGAACTCATAAGAAGACACTCATTGCGGGCTATGCACGCTCGCCTTTCACGGTCGCCAAGAAGGGTGCTTTGGCAACGGTACGTCCGGAAGAGCTAAGCGCGCAGGTCATCCGGGGGCTGATGGCGAGGGTGAAGGCACCGGTTGACGAGATTGAGGACGTGATCTGGGGATGCGCGTATCCGGAGGGCGAACAGGGACTGAACCTGGGCCGCATCGTGGCCATGTTGTCTGGCCTTCCCGAATCCGTATCTGGATCCACGGTCAACCGCTGGTGCGGATCCGCGATGCAGTCGGTGCAGGATGCCGCTGGCATGATCGCGACAAATGCCGGTGATGCCTTCATCTGTGGCGGCGTCGAATCGATGTCGCGCGTGCCCATGTTCGGCTTCAACTACGCACCTCCCGCGAAATGGACCCAGAAGGAAGAGGACGCCTATGTGAAGGTCGGTCTCACCGCGGAGCGCGTCGCCGACATGTACGGATTGTCACGCGAGATGCAGGATCAGTTCGGCTTCGAGAGCCAGCGGAAAGCGCTGGCCGCGCAGTCGGACGGGCGTCTCAAGGAAGAGATCGTGCCGATCCAGGCGGGCGATGATGTCATCGACATCGATGGCGGTCCGAGGCAGACGACGCTTGAGAAAATGGCAACACTGAAGCCAGCGTTCAAGGAGGGCGGCACCGTCACGGCCGGAACGACTGCTCCGATGACCGATGGTGCGACCGCGTTGTTCGTGTGTTCAGACGCGTTTGCCGCGAAGCATTCGCTGCGTGCCAATGCGGAGGTCGTCAGCTTCGCTGTGGCTGGCTGCGCCGCGGAAGTCATGGGCCTCGGCCCGATTTACGCAACCCGCAAGGCGCTCCAGCGCGCCGGGATCACGATCCGTGACATAGATGTCGTCGAGATGAACGAGGCATTTGCTGCGCAGGCTGAAGCGTGCCGGCGTGATCTCGACATCCCCCCGGAGAAGCTCAATGCGGATGGCGGGGCCATCGCGATCGGCCACCCGCTCGGCGCGACCGGGGGGCGATTGATCGGTAAGGCGGCGCAGCGGCTGGTGCGCGAGCAGGGCGAATATGCCCTCGCTACTCAATGCATCGGTGGGGGCATGGGCATCGCCATGGTGTTGAAGGCGATCCGTTGAGATTGCAGAGAGGAACAGTTCGATGAACGACTACGTGGCGCCACTGCGGGATGTCCAATTCATACTCTCGCAGTTGGCTGGTTTGAATGAAATCAGCTCGCTACCGGGTTGCGAACAGGCGACGAGCGAGCTTGCGGATGCCGTTCTCGGAGAAGCTGCCAGGTTCGCGGAGCGCGTTCTCGCGCCGTTGAATACGGTCGGAGACGTCGAAGGATGTCGTTTGGAAGATGGGGTGGTTCGAACGGCCACCGGCTGGAAACAGGCCTACGATCAGTTCAAGGATGCCGGCTGGGTGGGCCTGACGATGCCGACCCAATATGGCGGTCAAGACCTGCCGAAACTCATCGCTGCGCCGGTCACCGAGATGTGGTTTGCGGCCAACATGGCGTTTTCGCTGATGCCACTCATGGCAACCGGAGCCGCCGAGACTCTCTTGAAAGCTGCCGATGAGAAGTTGAAGGTCCGATATCTGCCCAGGCTGGCCAGCGGCGAGTGGACAGCTGCAATGAACCTGACTGAACCTGGCAGCGGTTCTGATCTTGGGACAATCCGGACGCGAGCCGAACCGCAGGCGGATGGAAGCTACCGGATATTCGGACAGAAGATCTTCATCACTTCTGGCGATCACGACCAGGCCGAGAACGTCGTGCATCTGATTTTGGCGCGGCTGCCCGGCGCACCTGCCGGTACCCGCGGCATATCGCTGTTCGTGGTATCAAAATATCTGCTTGATGCCGATGGCAATGTCTCGGAGCGCAACGATGTCAAATGCGTCTCGCTCGAACACAAGCTTGGCATTCGCGGCAGTCCAACCTGCGTAATGAGTTATGGCGAAACTCAGGGCGCGGTCGCACATCTCGTGGGTGAAGCTGGTCGCGGCCTCGAATACATGTTTGTGATGGTCAACGACAGTCGCTTCAATGTTGGCCTGCAAGGCATCGCGATTGGAGAAAGGGCGTATCAAAAGGCGGCAGCCTACGCCAACACGCGCACGCAAGGCCGTGATGCGGTGACCGGTGAGCCAAATGTGCTTATCGTACGGCATCCCGATGTGAAGCGAATGCTTCTCGCCATGAGATGCCGAGTCATGGCGTCCCGCATGCTTGCATACTCTGCAGCCGGCTGGTTCGACTTCGCAAAAAGACATCCGGATGCATCGGTTGCCGAACGTTGCCGTGCCTTCGTCGATCTCTTGATGCCTGTCGTCAAAGGCTGGAGCACGGAACTCGCCATCGAAGTCGCCAACATGGGCATACAAGTACACGGGGGGATGGGGTTCATCGAGGAGACCGGTGCGGCGCAATACCTTCGCGATGTACGTGTCACAGCGATCTACGAAGGCACCACGGGCATCCAGGCAAACGACCTCGTTGGTCGCAAGATTCGTCGGGACAAGGCCGTCGCACTGGATCACCTGATCGAGGAAATCCGGGTGACGGCGAACCAGACGTCGAACGGCGCTCAGCCGGAGCTTGGTGCCGAACTTCTCGAGGCGCTCGCGATTCTCGCATCGGCGCGGGACTGGATCATCGATGCGGAAACCGGGATGGGCGAGCTGCTTGCCGGAAGCGTTTCGTTTCTCCATCTGTTCGGAGTTGTATGTGGCGCATGGCAGATGGCACGAGCCGCTCTGGCGGCAGAACGCCTGAAGGCGAGCGGATCAGGCGATGCGGACTACTTGCAGGAGATAGTCGAATTGGCGCGCTTCTATTTTGCGCAAGTCCTGCCCCAGGCAGCCATGCATGCCAAGATGATGAGAGGCGCAGGATCCGTCGTGTTGGCGACACCGAGTCACAAGGATTGATCGGTTTCGATATGCCAAGCAGCGAAAGATGCGGTGTGTTAACTGAAGGATACTGACATGGCACGTCTGACCGTCGACGATCTGGTTCACATCAGGGAAATCGAATTCCTGAAATCGCGATACTGTCGAGCGATCGACAACAAGGAATGGCATCTGCTACCGGAGTTTTTTGTTCCAGACGCCCGCTTCGAGGGGTTCGGCGGCGGCGTAATCACCGCTGTCTCGAAGTTCGTCGAACGCATCACCAAGCTTCTGGAAGGCTCGATTACAGTCCACCACCTTCATCACCACGAGATCAAAATCGTGGGTCCGACCGAGGCGCGCGGTGTTTGGGCGTTGATGGATTATAATGAGTGGCCCGTTGCTGGCGTGCTGCGCGACGCTCCGGAAGCAACAGGTTTTTGTGGATACGGGTTTTACGAAGAGTGTTACCGTAACGAGGAGGGGCAATGGCGGATTGAATTCATGCGCCTTACCAGGCTTCGTGTCGATCCTCTGATTCGGGGGCAGGAACGCATCAATCCCTTTGAGAGGTGCGGCTTGGTTCTTCCGCGCCCAGGCTGGTTAGAAGAAAAGGCTGGTGATGACCAGGCGCCATAGCCAATGACCTCCAGCAAAGCTGGAGGTTTGGTTGGGAACCGCCAAAGGCGGTTTTAGGGGATGTCTGGGCGATTGATTGGATTTTGGGCAGCTGAGAACCACTGGTGAGATCTAGCCGTGCCGTGAAACTGCAAACAACAAAAGAACGAGCCTTGGCGTGCTACTGAAAAAGAATTGGAAGTTCTCTCCCGACACTTTGCTCCGCCAAGCCACGCAATCGGTCCAGCAGGGGTTCACCATCAACATCGAAAAAGCAATCCAACAGGGTCTTCGGAACGAGTCCTATGGCCTTCGCAAGCCTCTTCTGCCAATCGGAATTAAATTCCACAGGTGGCCTCTTGCAGAACGCTATTCCAATCAGATCAAGCTCGGCAATCAGCTGTGATGCTTCGGCGGAGGACCATTCACCATCACTATCGTGATGATTCATCAAAGTCGGGCACCGACTCCCTGGTTGCCCACCTTCCACGACAGAAGCAATAGTATCTCTAAAGAAGCCGAAATCGTCATAGGAGCCAACTTCGACGCCATCGATTTCTTCGGTGCCATCGAAGATACAGAGATAAAGGCCCATTAGTAGTTCTCCCTCATCATTGCCTTTCCGCATATTCTCATGAGCTCATCCAACGATGGATCAAACGCGCAAGATGCTGGAACTCTAAGCACGAGCTGCATTCCCTTATCCACCGCTCTGAAAGCCAACAACCTGATCTGATAGGTCGGCCTGAGCTTGGTCACATTCTTTATCAGATACATCCTGTTGAACGCCTCAGCGTCAGCCATGGCACCTCTGGCAACCTGATGGCGCGTCGTCTTGATTTTCAAGGCACCCTCCGGGGTCGAATTGCTTGTATCAGCGAGCCTGTCGTTGTTTGCCGCGCTTGCTCGCTTCCATCTCGCTCAGTGAATATTGGGCCTCAGGGTCCCCCTGCTCGGCGGCCTTGCGCCACCACGCAACAGCTTGTGCGTCGTCCCGCGCAACGCCCCGGCCGGCCGCGTACATGTCGCCGAGATAATCCTGAGCTCCAGCGAATCCCTGTTCGGCAGCCTTGCGGTACCACGCAACGGCCTGCGCATCGTCTTGCGCAACGCCTCGGCCATACAGATACATGCCGCCGAGATTGGTTTGGCCGTGAGCGTCCCCTTGGTCGGCGGCCTTGCGGTACCAGCTGACTGCCTGGGCGTCGTCCTGGGCAACGCCCCGGCCGGCCGCGTACATAAATCCGAGGCCGCTTTGCGCTGCTGCGAGCCCCTGTTCGGCGGCCTTGCGGTACCACGCAACAGCCTGCACGTCGTCTCGCGGAACGCCTCCGCTGTACATCGTGCCGAGTTTGTATTGGGCATGAGCGTCTCCCCGCTCGGCGGCGGCACGCGTATCGCGCAAGGTCGCCGCAAGCTGCTCCTGGTTTGCCGGGGCAGGGGCTGCGGTGTTTTGGGCGAAAGCTGGTGATGCCAGACAAAGAGCGAGCAGTAGAACAGCAGCAGTATTTTTCATCGGAAGATTTCTTGTGTAATGAGTCGGGTGAGGGAGGGTCCTTGAAACAGCGAACCCGTTCTTATTTGCCGTGACCGCTCGCTTCCATCTTGCGCAGCGCTTCTTGGGCTTTGGCGTCTCCCTGTTCGGCAGCCTTGCGGTACCACGCGACAGCTTGCGCGCCGTCTCGCGTGACGCCCCGGCCTTCCGCGTACCTGGAGCCGAGTTCGAGTTGCGCCCTAGCGACCCCCTGTTCGGCAGCCTTGCGGTACCACGCGACAGCCTGCGCATCGTCTTGCGGAACGCCCCGGCCTTTCTCGTACATCCAACCGAGATTGTATTGAACAAGAGCGTCCCCCTGCTCGGCGGCCTTGCGGTACCACGCGACGGCCTGCGTATCGTCTTGTGGAACACCCCGGCCTTCTGCGTATGTCGCGCCGAGAATGCCTTGTGCTTGAGCGTTTCCCTGCTCGGCGGCCTTGCGTAACCATGCAACAGCCTGTGTATCGTCCCGCGCAATGCCCCGGCCGTTGGAGTACATCCAGCCGAGCCTGGTTTGGGCGAAAACGTTCCCCTGGTCGGCGGCTTTGCGGTACCAGCTCACTGCCTGCGCGTCGTCTCGCTTAACGCCCCGGCCGTTCTCATACATCCAGCCGAGATTGCTTTGGGCGTCAGCGTCCCCTTGCTCGGCGGCCTTGCGAAACCACGCAACGGCCTGCGTATCGTTTCGCGTAACACCTTGGCCGTTTGCGTGCGCCGCGCCGAGATTGTATTGAGCAGGAGCGTTCCCCTGCTCGGCGGCCTTACGGAGCCATGCGACGGCTTGCGCGTCGTTTTGCGCAACGCCCCGGCCCATCTTGTACATCCCGCCGAGATTGGTTTGGGCGTCAGCGTCCCCTTGCTCGGCGGCCTTGCGAAACCACGCGACAGCCTGCGTATCATCTTGCGGGACGCCACGGCCGTTCGCGTACATCAAGCCGAGGTTGTATTGGGCATCAGCGTACCCCTGTTCGGCAGCCTTGCGCCACCATGCGGCAGCCTGCGTATCGTCTCGCGCAACGCCTTGGCCGTTGTCGTACATCAAGCCAAGATTGTATTGGGCTACAGCTTGCCCCTGGTCGGCGGCCTTGCGGTACCAGCTGACTGCCTGCGTATTGTCCTGTGCAACGCCCCGGCCTTCGTCGTACATAAAGCCGAGGTTGAATTGGGCATCAGCGTACCCCTGTTCAGCAGCCTTGCGGAACCATGCAACAGCCTGAGCATCGTCTCGCTCAATGCCCCGGCCATCTTTGTACGCCGCGCCCAGATTGTATTGGGCAACAGACAGCCCCTGGTCGGCGGCCTTGCGGAACCACGCAACAGCCTGCGCATCGTCTTGCGCAACGCCGCGGCCGCACGCGTACATCGTGCCGAGTTTGTATTGGGCATGAGCGTCTCCCCGCTCGGCGGCGGCGCGCGTATCTCGCAAAGTCGCCGCGAGTTGTTCCTGATTTGCCGGTGCTGTGGTGTTTTGGGCGAAAGCTGGTGAGGCCAGACAAAGAGCGAGCAGTAGAACAGCAGCAGTATTTTTCATCGGAAGATTTCTTGTGTGACTGTAATGAGTCGGGTGAGGGAGTCCTTGAATCAGCGAACCCGTTCTTATTTGCCGCGACCGCTCGCTTCCATCTTGCGCAGCGTTTCTTGGGCTTTGGCGTCTCCCTGTTCGGCAGCCTTGCGGTACCACGCGACAGCCTGTCCATCGTCTTGCGCAACGCCCCGGCCTTTCTCGTACATGTAGCCGAGATTGTTTTGGGCGCCAGCGTATCCCTGCTCGGCGGCCTTGCGGTACCATGCGACAGCCTGCGCGTCGTCTTGTGGAACGCCCCGGCCTTCTGCGTATGTCGCGCCGAGAATGCCTTGTGCTTGAGCGTTTCCCTGCTCGGCGGCCTTGCGTAACCATGCGACTGCCTGTGCATCGTCCCGCGCAATGCCACGGCCGTTGGAGTACATCCAGCCGAGCCTGGTTTGGGCGTAGGCATTCCCCTGGTCGGCGGCTTTGCGGTACCAGCTCACTGCCTGCGCATCGTCTCGCGCAACGCCTCGGCCGTTCTCATACATCCAGCCGAGGCCGCCTTGGCCGTCGGCATCCCCCTGGTCAGCGGCCTTGCGAACCCATGTAACCGCCTGCGCATCATCTTGCGCAACACCGCGGCCATCTCTGTACATCCAGCCGAGATTGAATTGAGCAGGAGCGTTCCCCTGCTCGGCGGCCTTGCGAAACCACGCGACGGCCTGTGCATCGTCTTGAGCAACGCCACGGCCGATCTTGTACATCGCGCCGAGACTGGTTTGAGCGTCAGCGTCCCCTTGCTCGGCGGCCTTGCGAAACCAAGCAGCGGCCTGCGCATCGTCTCGCGTAACGCCCTGGCCGTTTGCGTACGCCGCGCCGAGATTGTATTGAGCAAGAGCGTGCCCCTGTTCGGCAGCCTTGCGCCACCACGCAGCAGCCTGCGCATTGTCTTGCGCAACGCTGCGGCCGTTGTCGTACATCAAGCCGAGATTGTATTGGGCAACAGCTTGCCCCTGGTCGGCGGCCTTGCGGTACCAGCTGACTGCCTGCGTATCGTCCTGTGCAACGCCCCGGCCTTCGTCGTACATAAATCCGAGGCCGCCTTGGGCGTCGGCGTCGCCCTGGTCAGCGGCCTTGCGGAACCATGCAACAGCCTGAGCATCGTCTCGCTCAATTCCCCGGCCATCTTTGTACGCCGCGCCGAGATTGTATTGGGCAACAGCTTGCCCCTGGTCGGCGGCCTTGCGGTACCAACTGACTGCCTGTGCATCGTCCTGTGCAACAACGCCCCGGCCGGTCGCGTACATCGCGCCGAGATTCTTCTGAGCATCAGCGTCCCCTTGGTCGGCGGCCTTGCGGAGCCACTCGACAGCCTGCGCATCGTCTTGCGCAACTCCCTGGCCTTCCGCGTACATCACGCCGAGTTTGGCTTGGGCATCAACGTTCCCCTGTTCAGCGGCCTTCCGGAACCACGTGACAGCCTGTGCATAGTCTCGCACGCCCCGGCCGCACGAATAGATCGTGCCGAGATTGGTTTGGGCGACAGCGTCCCCCTGTTCTGCAGCCTTGCGGAACCAACTGACTGCCTGCGCATCATCTTGCGTAACACTCCGGCCTTGCATGTACATAAAGCCGAGGTTGAATTGGGCCTCAGCGTTTCCCTGCTCAGCGGCCTTGCGGAGCCATATGACAGCCTGTGCATCGTCTTGCGCAACGCCCCAGCCGTTCTCGTACACCAAGCCGAGGCTGTATTGGGCAAGAGCTAGCCCCTGGTCGGCGGCCTTGCGGAACCACACGACGGCTTGCGCATCATCTTCCGCAACGCCACGACCCTCGGCGTACATCTTGCCGAGATTTTGTTGGGCGCGAGCATCCCCCTGCTCGGCGGCCTTGCGGACCCACGTGATGGCGTGCGCATCGTCTTGCGCGACACCCCGACCTTCCGCGTACATCACGCCGAGGTTGAATTGGCCATGAGCATGTCCCTGTTCGGCGGCCTTGCGGACCCACGTGATGGCCTGCGCATCATCTCGCGCAACGCCACGACCCTCCGTGTACATCGCGCCGAGACTGGTTTGAGCTTCAGGGTACCCTTGTTCGGCGGCCTTGCGGAACCACGCAACAGCCTGCGCATCGTCTCGTGCAACGCCCCAGCCGTATGCGTACATCGCGCCGAGACTGTATTGGGCGTCAGCATCTCCCTGTTCGGCGGCCCTGCGGTACCACGTGACTGTCTGCGCATAGTCTCGCGAAACACCGCGACCGCTCGCATACATCTTACCGAGTTCGTATTGGGCGTGAGCGTCTCCCCGCTCGGCGGCGGCGCGCGTATCGCGCAAGGTCGCTTCAAGCTGCTCCTGATTTGCCGGGGCAGGTGCTGTGGTGTTTTGGGCGAAAGCGGGTGACGCCAGAAAAAGAGCGGCCAGCAGAACAGAAATATGTCTCATCAAAAAGGTTCTCGTGCGACTGCAATGGAGTCACGTGAAAAAATCTGGCGGGACCGATGGCGAAGAAGTCGGGCGGTTTTGAGACGCAGCTGGAGCCAGTTACCCCATGTACAACGGGAGATGGAAGGCGGGCGCCGTCACAGGCGGGTTGGCACTTCGTCGCAGGGTCATAAGTCATTGATCTCTTTGGGGCGGATCGGGGCGTGGCAGGTGAGGGGAGTTGGCTGCTGCTGGCCGATACCTTGACCTTCGGCCGTATCCGCAGTAGATAACCCTTCACCTGCAGTCGGCCCGTGTGACAAGCGGATTTCCGGCGCGGCTTTTTAATCCCCCGAACAATCGAGCCTGATTTCCGGCTCTTCCTTCAAGAGAGAGGGTTGGGCAAACGGCGGCTGTTCGGATTCCCTCGAATCTCGATTCGTCTCACGACGGATGTTGGACACCAAACGATGGCGATCAGCCCGCTCAAATTCCTGCAGGAAGTTCGTTCAGAGACCGCCAAGGTCACTTGGCCGACCCGCCGCGAGACGATGATCACCACGATCATGGTGTTCGTGATGGTCGGGCTTGCGTCGCTCTTCTTTTTCGCCGCGGACCAGATCATCCGCTACCTCGTCACCCTTGTTTTGGGCATCCACTGATGGCGACCGTTGGCGCAATACAATCGTCCGACAAGCGCTGGTACATCGTCCACGCCTATTCGAATTTTGAGAAGAAGGTCGCGGACTCGATCCGTGAGCAGGCGAAGCAGCGCGGACTTGAGGAACTCTTTGATCTGGTCCTGGTGCCAACTGAAAAGATCACGGAAGTGCGCCGCGGCCGCAAGATCGACGCAGAGCGCAAATTCTTCCCTGGCTACGTGTTGGTGAAGATGAGGCTGACCGACGAGGCGTTTCATCTGATCAAGAACACGCCAAAAGTGACGGGCTTCCTCGGCGCGGAAAACAAGCCGATGCCGATCTCGGAAGCCGAGGCCATGCGCATTCTGCATCAGGTGCAGGAGGGTGTGGAACGGCCGAAGACATCGGTGTCGTTCGAAATCGGTGAGAATGTGCGCGTGGCCGACGGTCCGTTCGCGTCGTTCTCGGGCGTGGTCGAGGAAGTCGACGAGGCGCGCTCGCGCGTGAAGGTCGCCGTGTCGATCTTTGGTCGCGCAACGCCGGTTGAACTGGAATTCGGTCAGGTCGAGAAGGTCTGATCGGAGGCATCATTTCCGAAAAGCGGGAACCGGTTTTCGGACAAAAATGATGCAAGGCCGTGGGAGGAAGAGGGCGGTAGCCAGCCGCTCCCGATCCCAACCACGAACCTGAAACCGCCGACCAAACCGTCGGCACAACAGGAGTGATACATGGCAAAGAAGGTGACCGGATACCTGAAGCTTCAGGTGCCGGCCGGTGCGGCGAATCCTTCGCCCCCGATCGGTCCCGCGCTTGGTCAGCGCGGTCTCAACATCATGGAGTTCTGCAAGGCGTTCAA
>JGI24705J35276_12238676_pt1 | contig 35975 bp, 38 predicted proteins | sample TergutNt197P4_FD_35276 | JGI IMG/M metagenome (IMG submission 35276) | reverse complement strand
TCAGCGATCTGGAGCCGGTGGTAAGCAGGTTTCGCGATCGATTGCGCCAATCCCTTGATGGAATCGGATTGGACGCATGCGTTCGCGGCGTCTGCGCGCGGCATGCCTTCGCCCCCAAAACTTCCGTAAAAGTTGAACCAGGTCCAGAGGCGTCCCAGCCCGCATCCGAATCATGGCGATTTGAATCCAATTTTTTCGCCCTGTCGAGAGTCAACGATTCGTTAACGCGAAATAAATCTTGTCCAACGAGAATACTCAGTTCGAGATTCCGCCACAGTGAGTCCGAAACGGGAACGCACAACAAGGCGCGCAGCCACGTTGGCTCACGGCCACGGGGGCTCGGCGTGACTGATCACTCGCTTCACGCTCGGAAAGGCGCGCCGCAGTGCGTGCTCGATCTCATCGACATGCTCGTGCACCTTGATCACGCTCATCGAAGGCGCGGCGCGGCAATGGAAGTTGACAATCTCACCCGCATCGGTGTTGCGGACGCGCACATTATGGATGTCACGAATTTCGCTGCCTTCGACAAAGCGTGCGAGTGCCGCGGCGATGGCCTGGACGCGCTCGGGCGGGGCGTCGACGCCCAGCGGCAATTCCGGCTCCAGCGGTTCGATATGGACATCGACCTCCACATCCTCGCCGAATTCCTCTTTGACGTTGTGCTCAAGCCCGTTGGCAACCTCGTGGGCCGCGGCCAGCGGCATCTCGCCGTCGACTTCGAGATCAATGCTGACGATCAGCTTTTGGCCGAGATCATGCACGGTGACATGATGGACGGCGAGGCCCGAATTTCGTGCGATCACCATGATCCGTTCACGCACGGTCTCGTTGTTGCGGGCCACGGGAACCGCGGTGAAGGTCAGGTCGGCCTCGCCAAGCGCTTTGTCGATGGCGGCCTGCGACTGCTGTTTGATGGTATCGACCCGATCAATCGGGAAGGTGCGTGGTACCTGCACGATGGCGTCGACGAAATGCGTCGAGCCGACCATGCGCGTGCGCAGACGTTCAATGTCGACCACACCGGGCACCGCGCGGATCGCTGCCGTGGCGCGCTCGGCGACCCCATCGGGCGCGCGGTCGATCAGGGTCTCGACGGTGGAGCGTGCCAGTCGCAGGCCCAGCACCGAGATCATGATCGCGACCGCAATCGCAGCGGCGGAATCGCCCCATTCGAAGCCGAAGCCGGCAAGCGCAAGCCCGATGATCACGGCGACTGAGCCCAGGACGTCCGAGGCGAAATGCAGCGCATCCGCTGCCAGAGCTTGGCTTCCTGTCTTGCGGGCGGCGCGGTGCAGTGCCCATGCCCGCCACACATTCACCGCGATATCGACCAGCAGCACAATGAAGGGGACGATCGAGATGGTGGGCGGTGGGGCGCCCTCGCGCAGGTGGCTATAGGCCTGGACCAGTACGCCACCAGCCAGCACATAAAGCAGCGCGATGACGCCCAGCGCTGAGATGCTTTCAACTTTGCCGTGACCGTAATGATGTTCTTTGTCCGCCGGACGGTCTGAGACCCGGACCACCAGCCATGTGATGATGGTTGCGACAACGTCAACCGCACTGTGCAGCGCCTCCGAAATCAGCGCGAGCGAGCCGATGGCGATGCCGACAACCAGTTTTGTCAATGCCATGCCGGCGCTGGCAAACACGGAAATCGCGGCGACGCGGGTCTTTTCGTTGGTAGCGGAGGTGCTCATGGGCGCGGGTTTAGCAGCCCGCCCGCCAACATGAAAGCCGCCACTGGTAGTGGGCTCCTCAACAAAACGGGCAGGGGGCTCCTACGAATTGTTCCGAATTGCGAGGCGGCGCTGCCGTAGCGACGACGGCCAGGTCCACGCGACTTCGACATACGCTTCCAGCGTCGTTCGTTCTCGCGCGGCCTGTGAAACGCTCACAGGGTTCGGCTCAATCCTCCGCCCGCCCCGCATTTCACATCTCGCGCCCGACGCCGGTTTGCGTCCACCGCTCCCCAGCCCGCGTTCGTGACGACGTACGACCGCCCCTTTTGTCGGGCGGAATGAATCGTCTATACGACGATCTTGAATTCCGAAAAATAGAATTATTTTGTCAGAAGGTTCTGACGCGGTTTTGCTGTTTTGCCCGCCAGGTGCGGGAGGGAATGCATTCAAGATTGTATCAGATCATTGCGGAGCGATGGTGGGCACGTAGCGCGTCGCGACTTTGCCCACCCAAAGGAGATGGGGACAATAACCGAATCTGTTCCTGCAAATTTGTCCCACAGAGGTGGCGCGTCCTGAGCAACCGGCGACATAGATGACACTTCAGACCGACGACATAGTAACACAATTCTCATCTTGTTCAGGTCTGTTGCTGGGGCTGTGGGCAATGAGGGCAAACGACTGCATCAATGCGAATGAATTCGCGACAAGAGGGGCATCGACGCTCCCCTCTTTCCACCCTACGCCTGTCCAGCACCGTTTGATTTGGTTTTACAGCAATTGACCATGGCAGCGCTACAATCCACAAAAGAGCACCGAAAATCCACCACGCAAAGAACCAGTACCCCTTTTTCCAGGCGATGTATGCGGGTATGAGGCCGAGCAGGACGAGCAGCAGGAGTATTGTCAAATCTTCGTTGTTCATTGGCGTTTATTCTCTCGAGAATCACGCGATGCCTGTTGAGCAGGCGCCGCAGTCGCGGACATAATCAACGCAGTAGCAAATATTACCATTCGCATTTTTGATTCCCCATTTTTGTAGGGACCATGGCTGCTTCTTTGGCTCACTGTCCATTGCACTAATGAGTGAGAAAATCTCACTTGCGATTGGCGACAGCGAGTCGCGTACATCCAGGAAAATCCCATATGTATTAAATTGCGGTGCTCCGCACTGAATTGAACACTAAGGCTGGCATGACGAGGTAATAACCTTGCCTTGCTCGCGTTTGTTGTCTGGAATAAGCTCATCGTCACCGCAAATCCGGATGCGGGATGACATTCATAGCAATTTGCTTGACGACGGCTCTGTCCTGATGACTTCTTTCTATTCTCCCATCTCCCTGGCCTGGCGCGGCGCTGACATCGTCGATGTCTGTGCGGTCCACGCGACCTACGGCCATCTGCTGGTGCTGACGGCGGACGGCGGCCTGCATGGTGTCGATATGGCCAGCGGTGCGGTCACGCCGCTGTGTCAGGTCACTCTGCCGGTGTTCGAGCCCGATGATGGCGTTTCCTGCTTCGGCAGGCGCGGCCTGCGACTCCATGGAAGCACGAACGGAGAGTTTGCTGCCATCGTTGTGGATCGCGGCCGCGCCGGCCTGCTCGTATCCATCGCCGGCGGCGAGGTGACGATGCCGCTCGACGGTGGCGGCTATCACGAGGATACCGTGCCTTTCAGCGCTGCCTTTGTGCGCCACGAGCGGCGGGACATGCTGATTCACCGCACGGCCTGGAACAGGCTGGAGGCCAGCGATGCCGCGACCGGCGCATTGCTCACCGAGCGCTACATCGCGCCCTATGAGTCAGGGCAGCCATCACCTGCTCATTATATCGATTACTTTCGTGGCCGCCTGCATGTGAGCCCGGAGGGCGGCCGCATCTTCGACGACGGCTGGGTTTGGCATCCAGTGGCCATCGGGAGAGTCTGGTCGCCGAGCAACTGGCTGCATCAAAATCCCTGGGAAAGTGAGGACGGTCCTTCGCTCGTCAGGACCAGCCAGCGCGAGGACTGGAACCGGCCTGGCTGTTGGATCGACGAAGACCAATTTGCGCTGTGGGGCTTGGCCGAGTGGGACTATGAGGAATTTGAGGAGATCAACCAGGGTGCTGGCGTGTGCATCTTCGATTTCCGCGCGAACCCCGAGCCGACAATGCGGCGTAGACCGATGGAGCTAAATGACGGAACAACGCGGCGTGTGCCGATGGAGTTGAATGGCGCAAAGGTGCTCGACCTGTTCAGCGACGGCAGGCACTTGTTTGTCGCCGCTGAGACTGGCACGACAGCGTGGGACATCGCCTCCGGAACACAAGTTGCCGCTTGTGCGGACTTTGTGGCCCGCTTTTATGATCGGACGCGAGGCAGGCTGGTGGCCTTCGGGCCCGATACAATCACGGAATGGACGTTGCGGCCGGAGTTGTCATGACGCTGGAAAAAGCGCTGACTTTGACCGATTACCGGGATAGTCGGATGCGCCAGCATTCATGTCTCAGGTTCAACAGTGAGGAGGCAATTTCTCCATGGTGGTCGACAATTCGGATAACCTCACGTTCGCCAACGATGGCGCGCAGCTGTTTCGAGCGGCGCTTTCACACGATCAATTGAAGAGTCTCGGAGCAGTTCTTTCCCATTTGCCACCCGATCGCGCCGGGTTGAGGCTCCGGGATGTTGAAGGGCTTGCGCCCTTCCTGACATCGACGGGGCAAATAGGTCGCTTTGCCGCGTCCGTGCTGGGCGCCGATTGCCGGCCGGTCAGAGCCATATTATTCGACAAGACTCCCGAAACGAACTGGGTCGTGGGCTGGCACCAGGATCGTACGATTGCCGTGAAACAGCGTGTTGTCGTTGAGGGATTCGAGACCTGGAGCGTGAAGAGCGGCATGTTGCATGTCGAACCGCCCTTTGAATTGTTGTCCGGCATGGTGACCTTGCGCCTTCATATCGATGCGGTCCCCACAAGTAATGCACCGCTCTTGATCGCTCCCGGATCTCACAAGCTTGGACGGGTGGTCGAAGATAGCGTTCGTGAAGTTGTTCGACGTTGCGGCATATTTGCGTGTTTGGCCGAACCAGGCGACATCTGGCTTTATGCATCGTCCATTCTCCACGCATCGGAAGCCGCGGTTACGCCTGTGCATCGCCGTGTGCTGCATTTGGACTTTTCTGCCGAGCAGCTTCCCGGTGGTCTGGAGTGGCTGGGCGTGTGAACATTCACGTGTCGGGGGACGGGCGAGCAGGCGCCAGTGTCGCCCGCTTGTCAGCGTTGCGTCAGGCGTTATCCTGGCGGAGCGACGGTAGGTATGGCGCGCCTTGCGTTGAGTCGTGATGGCATTGCCCGATGACAGGCTCAAGATCGCGATCCGAGGCGAGGGTGAGATCGGCTGGCGACGCAGCAATGACCAACATTCAGGCCTTCATCGTGGAGCCTGGCACTCCCGAATTGGCAATCTGCGCGTGCTGGCGCGTGGAGGCCTTTTCGGTGCTCCAAGCGTCCTTCGAGCAGGAATTGAAGTCGTTGGAGCTTTTTGCGTCGGATCAGAGCCGTGGTGTAGTGCTGATCGCGAAAGCGGATGGCGAGCCGGTCGGGACGTGTCTTCTGGCCGAGTCAGAGAGCGAGCCTAACCATGACGTCTCGCCCTGGCTTGCAGGCCTGTTCGTTGTCCCGGAGCATCGGCGGAAAGGCGCTGGTGCGGTGTTGGTGCGAGCGATAGAAGATCAGGCCCGGGAACGAGAATTTTCACGGCTTTACCTGTACACCACGGGTGCTGTGGGCTTCTACGAAAAGCTTGGCTGGAAAGTGCTGGATCGCACGAACTGGAAGGGTTTTGATACGGCACTCATGGTCCGCGATCTCAAGTTGCAGGATGCGTAGGGCTTGCGAACCCATTGCACAGAGCTGGAGGGCGGAATAAGCGTTGCGCCGACGGCGAGAGACGTAACCCACGGCACCCCCTATAGGTAATAGCAGATGCGTTCGATCAGACATATTCTCGTAGCGGCGCTCGTATTGATCATGCACCAAAGCGCTCTCGCCGATGCGCCTCTCCCGGCAGCAGGCACGCGTCAATTTTCGTGCTCGCTCAACGGACAGTGGTGTGCCGAATCGGCAACTCAAAGGGAAGGTGTTCGCGTATTTAAGCGTACCGCGGGGAAAGACGCCTTGGTTTGGTCCGCGCCGACGAAAGTTTATGGAGGGGCCACGGTGACCAATGACGGCGCCTGTGTGGTCGTCGTTTCTGTTTCGAACCTGCTGGCACTCAACGCCACGCCTTCTGACCCGGCCTTTACCATTGTCTGCAAGGACGGCGCTTCTAACGTCCTGTCGATAGGCAAATTCATTGCCGACTTCCATGCTCTGCCTCACACAGTAAGCCATCTGCGCTGGGCAGAAACTTATGGCCTTGACCAGCAGGATCATTTGAGCGTGCGCACGGTGGAGGGACGTTCATTTGTCATCGACCCGCACAACGGGCAACTGATCTCGGGCTCTTGGGTGCATTGAGCCCATCTACGCGTTGCGATGGCGGTTGCTGGGTCATGCATCCGCGGTTTTGTGGAGGCGGATTCAATACCACTGGGGCCAAATTTCGTTTCGCGATCCAAGGCGGACGCTACCGACTTCGATCCTCGTTGCGAAGGATGCGTTCCCTTGCCGATGAGGCAACAAACTCGACGGAATCCTGTGCCAGCAATGCCAGCAGGTCGGCTGGCACTTTGGGATTCCAGGCCACTCGATCCCGGACGCTGTCGTCGGGGTCGCGAGCCAACAGTTCGAATAGCTCACGGTTCAGCTTTCGCTTCGTCGCCACAGTGCTGCGAACACGAGCGTCAGCGTCGGTGGCGAGCACTCGCAGGATGCTGACGGGAACAGTCTTATTGATTGCCACCCACTCCCTCATCTCTGGGAAGCGCTCGATCACCTCGATCCAGATTTCTTCGGTGGTAGGCTCCAGCGCAGCCCGGCGTTGCTCCTGATGGTCCTCGCTGGTCCTGAGACGCCGGAACTCGTCGGCTGAGTCAATCATGGGTTGCCCCTTACCCACTCGAGGTGCCCGTCCATGCCAATTCCAAAGATCAGTTGCCGGGAGTTGAGCAGGCGCTCGCTTCTTGCGACGCCAGTATCGCTCCCGAGAAGAAATGGAGACTATCTTCCAGCCCGTTCGCAATGAATTTTACGACCTTGTTCAAGGGAAAGCTCGATGCTCCATGGCAATTGATCAAACTGTAGGCTGTCGCAATCGAAGGTTTATCACCGATCAACCCTTTCATCTTCGCGTCTCTCCGCAATAGATCCTCGAAAGAAATCCAGCTCAGCTCTCGCTTTGACATGCGGCGCATGACCTCGCCGGTATATCCGCCGATCATGCAAACAAAGACAGACAGGGATTCGTGAGTCTTCAACGGAAAGGCAGATGAATTGAAGATAACGTGGCCCGTCGTGTCCTTTGGCAAGGGTTCTCGAAATTTCATCAGGTAGTCATCGAGTTTATGGAGGCTATCTTGCGTGTAGTCCAATTTGCTCGCATCCGAGAATGCCGGCACGGGCAGGTGCTCCAGACCGCCCGCCACAAGATCGGCAGCGCGGGCGGCCATGAATGTATTGGCCGCATCTGATGGGCCTTCCGCCTTAGTCGTTTTCACCGGAAGAACGGAGGCGAACCAGGTGGCGGTGCAGAAAGAACAGAAACTTCTACGGCTTAAGGCTATTGTCATTACAAACATCCTGCAAGTTGCGCCGTCGTTGCAAAACTCTTCACACAGCCAATGCGTCGTACTTCTTGAGCGAGGCCTTGAGTTCGGCAAATTGCTGTGTTTGGATCGACGCCAGCCTTTCTTGCACCATCGGCCCAGGCCTTGACCAGGGGCTCGGCGGCTTTTTTCAATGCTGCCGTCTGTTCGGGCGTCAACTTGCAGGATTCATGACCGGGCGCTGTCACGGCGAGAGACGGCTATGCTCTCTCACCTTGACACGGCGTCCGGCATCGTCCGTTACGACGACGGTCGCCGTCATGCCTGCGCTCAGCGTTATGCCATCAGGTACGCTGTCGATTGCGATGCGGACGGGAATGCGTTGCGCCAGCCGGACCCAGCTGAAGGTCGGGTTGACGTTGGCGACCAGATCGGTGTTGACGACGTTGTCGCGGTCGGCGATGGCGCGTGCGATGCTTTGCACATGGCCGGTGAGCGGCGCATCGTATCCCATCAACCGGACTGAGACCGGGTCACCGATATTGATGTGGCGCAGCCTCGTCTCCTCGAAATAGCCGGCGACGTAGTAAGAGTCGCTATCGACGATGGCGACCATCGGACGACCGGCGGTGGCGTAGTCGCCGCGCTCCAGCAGCAGATTGGTGATGTGGCCGTTCACAGGCGCGTACACTTCGGTGCGGGCGAGGTTGAGCTTGGCTATTCCGAGCGTCGCCTCTGCCTGACGGTAGGCGGCCTGGGCAGACACTGCAGCGCTACGCGCCTGCGTCAGGGCTTCTTCCGAAATCGATACCGACGTGAGCCGCTCGCGACGGTGGAGTTCGTCCTGCCGCTGGTCGGCAACACTCTTGGCGTTGGCCAGCGCGGCTTCCGCCTCCGCCAGCGCGAGTTGGTAGCGAGCCGGATCGATGGTGAAGAGGACATCGCCGATCTTGACTTCTTGATTGTCCTTGACCCTGATATCGATGACTGCGCCTGAGACGTCCGGCGCCACGTTCACAACGTTGGCGCGGACCCGGCCATCGCGGGTCCATGGACTGTCCTGATAGGTACGCCAGAGATACCAGCCGGCCAGCGCGGCAATCACCACTGCAATCGCGGTGACAGACAAGCGAATTATTGCGAACTTCTTCATAGATCATCCAAAGCGGTCAGAGCGTGGCGGCGACGAGCGCACTCAGCAGGATCACATAGAGTGCCGTGTTGAACAGCGGCGGGTGCATGACGAAACGATAGACTCCAAGCCAACGGAGCAAAAAGCGGAGACAAAACCAGGCCAATGCCGTGACCGCAAGGTACGCGAAAAGTGGCGGCAGGAACACGCCATCGAAATTGATTTCCTTGATCATGCGGTCACCGGATTGGTTGCTGGAGCCGGCGTCTCGGCCATTGTTGGTGCAAGCGTATCGGCGTGCTGCCGCAGCGTGGCGGCGATCCTGTAGAGCGCTTCGCCGGCACGGATCAGCTCCGGATTATCGCCGCAGGCGAAAACTTTGTTTTGCGCCATCACAAGCACAGCGACAGGCAACTCGGCGGCACGACCGCGACGTTTCTCGTTGAAATAGGTGGCGAGCGCGGCCAGAGCGTCTTTCACCGGCAAGACGGCTTCCGGCGGCAAATCCGGCGGCAGCGCCCTCAGGCGTAGTATGTTAAGGCCGATACGAAGGCTCGCAAGGCTTGCCCGCAGGACCGGGCGTTGATCTGTGCGCATGGGATCAAGGCGCATGAACAACGCATTGATGCGATCAAACATCCGGCTTTCAAAGGCCGAACGAGGCTGCGGCTTCTCCGCTCCCGCGAGCTGTGCCAGGTCGCCGATTATTCCTTTCATCTGCCGCCGCACGGCCCAATCAGCGCCCAGCGGCCGCAGCAACCCCAGAGTAAGCGCCGCAATCCCGATCCCAACCACGTAGCCGAACGCACTGTTGATGAAAGTGGCGAAATCATAGGTCATGGCATTGCTGAACCCGATCAGTGCGCCGCCAACAAAGATCGTCGGCATCGGGTAGACAGCGGTGGCGGGTTTGGTCAACAGAAGGCCGCAGGCGAGATAGAACGGGGCCAGCGCAACCACGAGTGCGGGAAATGTCGACAATGGCGGCAGCACAATAAACAGATAAAGTGCGGCGATGGCGAAGCCGACAATGGCCATTCTCAAGTATCGGGTCGAGGCGGCCACCGGGTTATCTCGCGCTCCCATAACCGCGCACACGATGCCCGCAAAAATGACGGCCGTTTCGCCATTGGGCCACGCGGACAGGATCCAGAACGCGCTTGTAATCAGAACCGCAACAATCGTCACCAGCGCCCCGACCGCCGCCAGCGTGAAATCGCGATAGGGGTGGAAGGCTGGGGCCGGTTCGCTGCTGGACGTCAGTACGCCGCGGAAAATATGAGTACGCAGCCACACTGCGTCCCGCCACAGCGACAAGACATCACCCAGACGCATCAGAATGCTGCGTATGAGGAGCGCATCGGGATCGCTTTTCAGGTCGGGAGGTGGCACTTGCGCGTCAACATCGGCCTTCAGCTTGATCTCGGCCTCGCTTTCTCGCTCCGCCGCCTCAATTGTGCGCGCCTGCGCCGAGTCGGCGATGTGCGCTGCCGTACGGGTGAGGAGCGGCCGCAGCGCATCGGCCACCTCGGGCCGGCGTTGCTCCAGGATCGCAAAACGGTCGTACACCGACATCAACAGCGCCAGCAGCGACATCAGCTTGCCCTGGAACTGGCGGATCACGGTGTCCACGGCTCGCAGCGCCGGCGTATCGAGCACAGCAAACACACGCAGAGCATCGAGGGCAACGACGGTCGAAATGATCCGGCGGCGATCGACGAGTCCTTTCGCCGCGTTGCCTTCGCCCTGCAGCGCATCGACCGCCCAGCGCGCCATGCCCGGCAGCGCCGAATCGAGTGCCTTGAGCATGGCGTTGCCGGCCCGCTTCGGAAAAACCAGGTTGTGAGCCAGCGTCCCACAGGCGATTCCGAGCGTGATTTCCAGGCAGCGTTCCACCGCAATGGACAATGCCTCATCCGGTGCCAGGGCGGCGGGCAGTCCGATCACCGCGGCGGAATAGCCGGAGAGCATCCCGAGATAGGCCTTCGGCGCATCACGCAGGTAGATCGTAACGAAGGCGCCGAGCCCGATCCAGATGGCAAGGGCCAGACAAAACAGCTCGGGCGTGTTGGCGAACAGCGAGACCAATATCAGCGACATCGCCGCGCCGATCAATGTGCCAAGCACGCGGTACAGCGATTTGGCCAGCACCATGCCCGCAAATGACTGCGATACAACGTAAACGGTGGTAATGGACCAACTCGGTTGCGACAGGTTGAGGCGCATCGCGATGTAGAGCGCCAGCATCGCCGCGACGAACGTCTTGAGCGAGAACACGCTGTCGCGCCAGCTGAATTGTCGGATTGTCTGCCACATCTCAAGAGCAATGGGGGGAATGACGGCCGGAACACACTCCACGGGCCGTCATTGTTCGTAGCACCAATTTGGCGGAGTAGCATCGCCTTTAGATCGGGGGTGCTCAGCCTGCAACGCAGGCCAGCCGACCTGTCGCCGATTCGGTGGATATTGGATGACCAAACCTGCCAGATGCACGCCGATCGCCAGGCGGGAACCAGCTATTCGAAGCGCAACGCGACGATGGGATCGAGGTGGGCTGCCCGCCGTGCCGGATAGATGCCGAATACGATTCCGACCAGGCCGGCAAAACAGCAGGCGATGATGATTGCCCAGGGGCTGATCAAGACCGGCCAGCCTGCCTTCCACGCCATCGCGATCGCCGCGGCGGCACCCAATATTGCGCCGATCAGGCCTCCCATGATTGCCAGAACGGCGGACTCGACCAGAAATTGCCGTTCGATATCGCGCCGCGTGGCTCCGACGGCCATGCGCAGACCGATTTCGCGTGTCCGTTCGGTGACCGACACCAGCATGATGTTCATGATGCTGATACCGCCGACGATCAGCGAAACCGACGCAACCGCGATCAGGAGAATTCCGAGCGTCTGTACCGCGGCCTTTCTTGCAACGAGAACATCGGCCGGATTGTCGATCCTGAAATCACTCACCGCATCGGCGCGAATATGGTGTCGCTGTCGAAGCAATGCTTCGATCCCGTTTTCAACCTCCGATCTCGCAGCGTCATCCGAAAGCTTCACGGCGATGAAGTCCAAGGCGTCACGGGACGTGCCGTGCACAGAGCCGAGCACGCGACTCTTTGCAGTTGAGAGCGGAATGAAGACGACATCATCCTGGCTGCGGCCGGCCGCCCCGATTCCCTTCTTGTCCAGCACACCGATCACGGTGAACGGCACACTGCCGATCCGGAACGTTTCTCCGACCGCTGGGCGGCCGCTGAACAGCTCCGTGGAGACAACGGACCCGACGATGGCGACTTTGGCTCCGGATGCAATCTCAGCGGTGCTGAAGGAGCGCCCCATCGTGATCGGCCATTCGCGAGCGATCAAGTAATCTGGGGTGATTCCGGCAACCAGCGTCGTCCAGTTCTTGTTTCCGGCAATCAGCGGCATCGCGTGCGACAGCAAGGGCGCAACGACCCGCGCGTCCAGCAGGTCACGGCGGATCGCTGTGGCATCCTCTTCGGTCAGCGTCGGCTGCGTTCCCGACTCGAGTCGGGCTCCACTGGAATTTGTCTTGGCTCCAGGTTCGACAAGAAGAAGATTGGCGCCGAGCGTGCGGATCGTCTCCGCCACTTCCGCTCGTGCTCCGGCGCCAAGGGACACCATGCAGACGACTGCGGCGACGCCGACAACGAGTCCAAGCGCGGTCAGCGCGCTTCGCAGCTTGTTCACCCGAAGCGCTCGTGTGGCGATAAGCAAATCTTCCAGAGGACTCATCGCGCGCGCCCCGGGTAAATGGCCAGTTGGGGCGAGCTGCCAGCTGCGGCTCCGTCGTCTTCGACAATCTCGCCATCCCTGAGGGTTATCCGCCGCTGCGCGCGACCAGCCACATCCGCCGCATGAGTAACGACGACGATCGTGCGACCCTCCCGGTGCAGGCCCTCGAACAGCGTCAGGATCTCGTCGCTCGTGATGCTGTCCAACGCGCCCGTCGGCTCATCGGCCAATATAAGCGAGGGGTCATTGACCATCGCCCGTGCAACGACCACGCGCTGTTGCTCTCCGCCAGAGAGCTGATTGGGCCAGTGATGAAGGCGATGGGCAAGTCCAACGCGCTTCAGCGCTTCCTCAGCCCTGCTGCGGCGTCTGCGGCGTCTGACGCCCGCGTAAATGAGGGGCAGTTCGACATTTTCCAGCGCGGTGGTCCGCGGCAAGAGAGCCGGCGTCTGGAATATGAAACCGATATCGTGCCGTCTGATCGTTGCTCTGGCGTTGTCGGCCAGATTCGCAACAGGCCGTCCGTTCAACATGTACTGGCCGCTGTCCGGCTGATCGAGGAGCCCCAGAAGGCTCAGCAGTGTCGACTTGCCCGAGCCCGAGCGGCCGCGAATGGCGACAAACTCACCAGGCTCAATCGAAACCGACACGCCGCGCACGGCGCGAATGAGACTCCCTCCCGACGGATAGCATTTCGATAGTCCAATCGTCCGGACCAGCGCAGGCATCTCAAAATCCTCGCCGGATGCCGAAATAGCTCCGGCGGCCCTGCGAGTTGGCAACGCCTGTGATCACGCGTTGCCCCTCCGTCAGCTTGCCCTCCAGCAGGGCCGCGCCGCTGTCATCGCTCGCGCCGAGCTTGACGTCGATCGATGACGGTTGCCCGTCGGCGTTGACCACCCATACGGTGGCTGATCCCTTCGACGGGGTGGCGGCGTGGGCTGCGGCCTGACTTTGGTTCGAATTGAGATCGGCCGGCCGGAAACGCAGCGCCTGATTGGGTATCTTGAGAACATTGCCGCTGTCGTTCACAAGGATGCGAAGCTGTGCGGTCATTCCGGGAAGAAGCAACAGTTGCGGATTGGGCGCGGAAATGATCGTCGTGTATGTCACGACGTCCTGCACAACCTCAGGCGATCGCCGGATTTGCAGAACCCGTCCGCTGAAGGTTCGATCAGGATAGGCGTCAACCGTGAACTCGGCGGTTTGTCCAACACGCAACTGTCCGACGTCGGCCTCGTCGATCTTGCCGTGAACTTCCATTTCACGCATGTCTTTCGCGATCTTGAATAGCGTCTTCGCCTCCAGGCTGACGGCAACGGTCTGTCCGGAATTGACGTCCCGCTTGAGGATGACGCCGTCTATGGGCGCGCGGATTACGGTGCGGTCGAGATCGGCCTGGTCCTGTTCGAGGGCCGCGCGCCTTTGCTCGACGACGGCTGACGCATTCTCCCGGTTGGCCTCCGCCATTTGCCGTTCTGCCTCAGCGATCGCGATCGCCTCGGTCCTCATTCGAGTTTGTTCGAGGGAGGCGCGCAAGTCTGCGCTTCCGGCATCACGTTGAGCCTGCGCCCGGGTCAATTCCTGCTCGGTGGCGACGCCGGTATGCGCAAGCTTGATCTTTCGCTGCAACTCCCGCTCAAGCTCATCTTGTTTCGCCTTGATGGAAGTCGATTGCGCCTCCGCCAGCTTCTCGGCGGTCTGCGCATTCTCCACGGCAATCCTGGAACGTTCGAAGGCGGCCTTCTGCAATTGCACCGTCGCCTCCGCTACGCGCAACGCAGCTCTTGCTTCGTTCACGCGGGCGATGAAGGTCTCCTGGTCAAGCTGTGCAATGGGTTGGCCGGCTGTGACATGATCATTGAAGCTGACGAACACATCAGCGATACGCCCGGACAGTTGCGAACTGACATCCACTGTAACGACGGCCTCAACGGTGCCGCTCGCCCTGACTTGACTGGTGATGTTGCCGCGCTCTACCGCAGCGGTGATGAAGGTGGGTGCGACGCTGCCCTGGTCATAGGAGTAGCCGAGCGCGGCCAGGAACACGCTTGCGAGAACAGCCCCAATGGCGAGGCGCATGTGGCTATCATCCTGTCTTTCGCAACTGAACGCTCTATACTGAATGTTCTATCTCGATCTTGCGCGCAAAGCGCGCATGGACCGGATGAAACAACGGCTCGCCGTGAGCGAAGGAAGCATGGCAGTCGAAGCGGAATATCTTTCCGCGAGTGTCGTGAATCCAACGGTTCATTCGTCATTCCGGGCTCGCCGCTTCGCGACGCCCCGGAACGACAGTGAATGAGGCGTCAGAAACGCAACACTAGGGCACCTGTGAGTGCTGGAAGCAAGCTACGTCATACTGAGAAACCGCGTGTGCAGTGTTGGCATTCGAGTTGCCGCCCGGGCCGGTTGGATTGCCCGGATTCCCAGCATAGGTTTTGTTGACGGACGTATTGAAAGGAGAGCCGTTGGCATTGACCGAGCCTCCTGGCCCGGGGCCGACGCTGCCGGTGTTGCATGATATGCCGTGGTTCGAGCCGGGCTGTCCCGGTTGACCGGTGACCAGGTGCGGGTTCGCGGCGAGCAGAGCTGAAGGGGCGAGCAGGCAAGCACTGACAGTGAGGGAGGCCATGAGGTATTTCATCACTGACTCCTGTTTCAAATCGATGCTGTAGGTCGATGCTGCAGGCTGATCGGGCAGAAGATCGGCCCTGACGAACGATGCATTCAACAGCCAGCCACCACTCACCGTCCTTGAGTGTCGGCAGGGATGCCTTGGCCCTTGGGCGGGTCATCAATGCAGACTGGACGTCAAATGCGCGCGCAAAACCAAATATTGAGAGGCAAAAAAGCTCCACTTACAAATGAGTCACATTCTGACAAGAAAGTGAGCTTCTCAAAGTGTCATCTCAGTTCCTCTCACAATCGTCATGAGTTCGATGGGAGGAGTTTTGCGGCGCTGCCGCATATTCCCCATCGCGGACAAGCGCCTTCGAGTGTGACGATGACTATCGAGGCGCCGAATACCGCCTGTTGCTCGTCAGGCCGCGTGCGGCGTGCTCGCTACGGCGTGATCGAAGGCGGCAGCGACATCGCGCATGCTGATCACGCCGGTGAGGTTGTAATTGTCAATGACAGGCAAATGCCGGATGTGATGCCAGTTCATGAGATGCCGGACATGTTCCAGCGCATCGCTCGACCTGCAGGACACCAGTTGTTGCACCGAGACAAACTGCGAGACTTTCAGGCCGACACCAGCTGTGCCATACTGGGCTATCGCGCGAACGACGTCACGCTCGGTGAACATGCCGACTGCCGTGTTGCCTTCGGTGCCGACCACGTCGTTGACCACGAGTGCGCTGATATTTCGAGCGCGCATCAGTTGCGCAGCAAGGCCCACCGTTTCATTCATGCGAACCGTTACAACGCGCGATGCCTTGTTGCGCAAAATGTCTCCGACCAGCATTGCAACCTCCCTGAGGTGAGTGATGCGAGATTGGTATACATTATGCCAGAGGTCAATTCAAACATTTTTGTTTGTCCGAAGATTTGAGACAGCCATGCGGACGTTGTTTTGTTGAAAATGGAAAAGAATGGGAAAGGGCGCAAAGATGCGCCCTTTTCTTGGCACTCATATGAAAGCACAAATGCTCATGCGCCGGGGGCGGGCTGCATCCACCATCGCAATGCGGCGAAATGCGGTCAAGCTTGGCGCCACATTGTGTGGGCGATAAACAGAATCATTCGACTGTCCGGCATTGAATCGTGGAACACATAACCCGCGAAATTGGGGAGGATCACGTCAGAAACTAACCTCAGATGGAGAGGAGAAGTTTGATGCATCATGGTTTCGGTTTCGTACCCATTTTCAGTTTACTGGCAGCATTGTTACTCATTGCCGGAGGCATGATGGCAGTTTTTCGAGCAGCGGTTGATCCTGGTCCAGATAGACCTGACCGGGCTCGGTTGCGAACTCGGTGGTGGTGGCCAGAAAGGGAGCAAACTCAGACGATAAGAGTTGTTGAGCAGCCCAGACTTCTCGCGCTTGCCCCGCCCCGATTGCGCGCGGCAACCGGCCCTGAGCGTGGCCGCGAGATCGTCAATCGCAGCAGCGATTTCGCTCCGCGACGGAACGAGAGCGCCGGCCATGACGCTGACGACGACCGTGGCAATGAGCTCGATGTCATGGCCATCGAGCAGGCGCTCGACGTGCTCGTACAAGCGACGCTGCGGCGGAACGTTCGCAAGGCGCTTGATCGCGAAGGCTTTGAGGACGCCAGGCGAAGCCCCACAACATCAGCGCAACCCCATGCGCCCCGCGCGCAACCGCTTCATCGGGTCCGCAGCCTGCGGGACAGGCCCGCCGGTGATCGCGTGAGCGTACAAACCATGGCAACGGAAGGCCTTGCTCCGAAGTCGGCAGGTGCTTCACCCGATCGGGAACCGAAATGTCGCGGATGGCCGCGTTGTTCGGCGCCGCGTCCGCCCCTTGATACTGATGCCGGCTCCGTCCACGGTCCGGTCCAGCGGCCTTCATGATGTCTTCGAGTGTCGATTCGACGCGGCCGTCATAACTACACGTGCACATCTGGCAGACGAGCATCACCTTAACTTAACGGGTTGGGCGGTGCTCGGCCAATGCATTGGTCGAAGATCTGCGCCAGCGTGGAAATGGCGCCGCACGCGACCTGCAACTCCAACAACAAACGCATTTCACCTGTTGGCGCCAATTCCGCTTGATGTGGCTGGAAGGTCTCGATCCAGACGTATCGGTTTATCGATGTGAGATAGGTCTTTCTGTAGATATCTTGCTTCCTGATGTGCATGAACGCCTTTGGCATAGCAGATTACATGCTGACTTATCCACAGCAATGCAAAGTGGATTGCGGGGACAAGTGGATAAGTGACTTACCGGCATGCGTGCTAGCGTCAGATGTCGTCACTCACCTTGCGTTGCAGGTCGCGCCTGGATGCGGCTCAGGCAGCGGCCCGCGCCACTACCGCCTTCCGCCACGGCTTAAGGACGACGATCGCAAGCAGCGCGGCCAGGATGTTGGCGCCAGCAGCGATGATGAAAACGTGTTCCCAACTGCCCGTCGCCTGCTGCACATAGTTGGCAATGGGCACCAGGATCGCGGCGGCGCCTTTTGCGGTGTAGAGCAGGCCGGCATTGGCGGTTGCGAACTTGGCGCCGAAAGTGTCGGTGCAAGTCGCAGGAAACAGCGAGTAGATTTCGCCCCAGGCAAAGAACACGCAGCCCGACAGGATCACGAACAAGACCGGATTGTGTCCGAATATGAAGAGCAGCCAGACGCCGATGCCCTCCAGGCCGAAGGCGATGAACATCGTATTCTCGCGGCCGATCATGTCGGAGACCCAGCCGAAGAACGGGCGTGTCAGGCCGTTGAGGACACGGTCGATTGTTGCCGCGAACGTCACCGTCGTCATCGTCAGACCGACCAGAGTGACCGGAATGTGAGAGACCTGCCAGTCGAGGGCGATCGGTTTCAGATTGGCCGTCACCATCAATCCACCGGCGCCAACGAGTATGAACATCAAATACATCAGCCAGAAGACTGGCTGACGCACCACTTCTGTCGGCTCAAAGTTGCGGCGGCTTTGTACAGCGGCTGCGAACTGCGCCATGTTCGGAACCTGTCCCGGTTTCGGTGCCATCAGGAAAATGGCGAGGATGCAGACGACGATGCCCTGGCCAAGGCCGAAATACAGAAACGTGGACTGGAAACCCGTGTCCCGGATCATCGTCTGGATCGGCGCGACCGTCAGTGCTGAGCCTGCTCCGAAGCCGGCGGCTGTAATGCCGGCGGCGAGCCCGCGCCTGTCAGGAAACCATTTCAGCGCGTTGCCGATGCAGGTGCCGTAGACGGCGCCGGCGCCCATGCCGGCGAGGATCATGCCGAGATAGTAGCCCGCGAGCGAGGTGGCATGGGCATTGATCACCCAGCCCAACGCACAGAAGACGCCGCCGGCGAGAACGATGATGCGTGGGCCGTATCTGTCAACGAGCCAGCCCTCGAAAGGCACAAGCCAGGTCTCAAACAACACGAAGAGCGTGAAGGCCCACTGGATCGATGCGCGATCCCAACCGAAGGTTTTCTGGATATCGGGGACGAAGAACGTCCATCCATATTGGTAGTTCGCGATCATCACCATCGCGGCGACGCCGACCGCCAGTTGCGTCCAGCGAAAACTGTCGCTTACGCGTACGGCCGTAGGAGCCGTGGCCCGCACCGTGTCCGTCATAGAGACCTCCCGACAGCCCCCACGCACTTCTTTTTTTGGACGAGCCCCTTTAATGTTATTGTTGTATCCAGTATGCCAGCGGCCTCCCGGCGGGACCATTCATCAATAGTAGCGGTGGGAACTGCGAGCGACACGTGATGCGATATGTGGAATAGCTTGTCTTTTTGTATTGACATTGTAGATGCGCAACGACATGTTGCCGAACATGTCAAAAGCTCGCGCCTCATCTTCGGAAAGCCATGACGTAGCGGTTGCTGAGCGGTCTTCGGCTGCTGATACGAAGGGCAGTATCAATCTTCGCATCGAAGCTGACACACGCCGACTCATCGACGATGCAGCGGCGATCCTCGGTAAGACGCGCACTGAATTCATGATCGAGAGCGCCCGACGGCAGGCAATTGATGTGCTGCTTGAGCAGCGACTGTTTGTGTTGGACGCGGATCGTTACGACGCCTTCATGCACGCGCTTGATAATCCGCCTGCACCGGGGTCGAAGCTGCGATCACTACTACGCCGGGCGCCGGCATGGCGGAAGTAACGGGTGCACCGGAACGTACTGAAGCTGAGCTTTCGGCTCCCGTTCCGCTGACCGTCGAACATGATCTTTCGGATTTCGATTGTGGCGAGCCGGTGCTGAACGATTGGCTGCGTCACCGGGCCCTGAAGAACGAAAGCCGCTTCTCGCGTACCTATGTCGTCTGCGAGGACAACCGGGTCGTTGGCTATTTCTGCATCTCCGCAGGCGCGGTCGAGCGTGCTGCTGCTCCCGGCAGGGTCCGGCGCAACGCGCCCGATACGATCCCGATCTCCATAATCGGCCGTCTTGCGGTTGATCGCAATTACGCGGGCAGGGGGCTCGGCGCCGACATTCTTTCGGATGCGTTGCGGCGGATCGCCGTCGCTTCACAAAGCATCGGCATAGGGGCCGTGCTGGTCCATGCGAAGGATGATGCAGCCAAGCGCTTCTATCTGCGTTGCGCGGAGTTCATCGAATATCCGGAAGATAGCCGCACACTGTTTCTGCCTATTGAAACGGTAATAGCTGCGCTAAGCTAGGTTCGTAACGCAGGGCGCACGGACGCTGCAACGCGCCCGCCTATCATTTGGCATCATTACTACTAATTCCCAATTCCCAGGTATTTGGTTGCTGTTTAATGAGCGGTCATTTCTATTTGGTGATCGCACGTTGAAATGGATTAAATTTATCCACGATGTCTTTGGCTCTTGGTCGCGGTTGGCGGGCAACGAAGTTGACATTAATCGTCTGCCAGATTTAAAACGGCAACACTGATGATAATAAAGTAAGTATCTCGTAGGCTGGCTTGACCAGCGAAATTCACCAAGCGTGAACTAGGTTGATGGGTGGGTCGCTTCGCTCCACCCGTACTACGAGTTGTGAAGGGAGAAACCATGTCACGACTGGAGATTCAGGCACACGCAACAGCGATCAAAGTTCCAGCCCTGCTGCACTTTACGCGCGCTGCAAACTTGCCTTCGATCATGAAGCACGGCCTTTATCCGATCAGCCGTGTCGATGAGATAGGGATTTCGCCCGAGATCAATGACGAACTGCGCTTAGATGGGCATCGTGAGGGGACTTCACTGTCTATTGCCTTCCCGAATTACCGGATGTTCTGGAAGTGTCGCCAGGACAATAAAGCTGCCGAATGGGTTGTGCTCGGCGTGCACCCCTCAGTGCTTTGGCTGAAGGATGCGCGTTCTGCTGCCATAATGCCGCCGACGTGCGGATTAATCACCAGCCGCTTGAACAATTGAAGACCCCTGCCGCTTTCGCGGGCATGTTTGATGAGATGGAAGATATGACGTCTCGCCAAGAACAGAGGCTGAAACCGTTTGACCCGACTGATGGACAAGCTGAGGTTCTTGTATTCGATGTGATCGAGCCAAGCCTCATTTCTGCGGCAGCGTTCGAGAATGATGCTGCGCGCGATGCATATCAAGGCATCCTTGGCAATCGACAAATTCTCGTCAATCGTGCGGGCCACGGATATTTTGCTTCGCGCGCTTATGTGCGCTAGGATTATGAGATGGCACAAAGACCCATATTCATCCCAGCCGCAGAAGGGCCAGCCCTAGTCAGGACGAAGCACGTTGACTTTCAGTGGTTCCCTGGCATGGCAGCATCACAGAAGCAGAAATCTGTTGACTCGCTGCACGCTGCCGCATGCAGGCTGCCGGGCATCAGCAGAGTGCTGGAGGTGTCCAGCAAGTCGCGCGAAGAACTAGGAGTGGCGCTCAGCGCCTTCAACCTCACGTTCACCACAATTGAACACAGCCGCACGTTCAGTGTGGAGTGCGCATTTCAGAGCAGCAAGGTCTTCGAGCATGGAGGCCCCTACACCGACATCATGGACATGACCTCCCGTGAAGCGAAGAAGGACGAACGGTTGCGCTCGTCGGGGCGCCTGATCGGTTTCCGCTTCTTCGGCACAGATTGGGGACTTGAGCCGCAGACCGCGTTCTACGATTGGCTCTACATCAACGCTTTGAAGAAGCAGCCAGGCATGACTGGGCAGCTTCTGGACTATTCGGCTTTCACCGATATCGAGTTTAACCCCGAGCGCTCGATCAACTGCCAGGCGTATTCGGTCTCGCTCTATATCTCCCTGCACAAACGCTGCTTGCTCGAAGAGGCGACGGCTTCCAAGGAGGCATTCCTGCGAACCGTGGGCAAAGCCGCTATCAGCAACGCCCGGCAGGACGAGACCGTGCAAGGCGGCTTCCGAATCTGACCCTTCGGAGAGAGGCCGCCGAATTTCGGCGACCTTCCAGTGTTCTCTGACGTCGAACGGCCTATTCCGCGGCCTGCTTTCGCGGTGGATCGAGCGCGCCGGATTTGTGGATGTCTGCGACCTGGTGATCGTTGAAGCCGAGCACCTCGCGGAGGATCTCGTCGGTGTGTTCGCCGAGTAGCGGTGAGCGGCTCACCTCGCTCGGGCTGTCCGATAGTTTGACGGGGTTGCCGACCGACAGATATCTGCCGCGGGTAGGGTGGTCGATCTCGACCACGGTTCCGGTCGCGCGTAGCGACTGGTCTTCTGCGAGCTCTTTCATCGACAGGATCGGGCCGCAGGGAATGTCGTCCTTGTTGAGGATTTCCATGGCTTCGAACTTGGTCTTGGTCATGGTCCACTGCTCGATGCGGGCGAAGATCTCGTTCAGCCGATGCAGGCGTGCCGGCGGCTTGGCGTAATCCGGATGTGTCTTCCAGCCGGGCTCGCCGATGACGTCGCAGATCTTCTCCCAGACCGGCGCCTGGGTGATGAAGTAGATGTAGGCGTTGGGATCGGTCTCCCAGCCCTTGCACTTCAGGATGCGTCCCGGCTGGCCGCCACCGGAGTCGTTGCCGGCGCGCGGCACGGCATCGCCAAACGGAATGTCTTCACCGAACTGGCTGTATTCCTTGAGCGGGCCGTGAGCCAGACGCTGCTGATCGCGCAGCTTGACGCGGCAGAGATTGAGTACGCCGTCCTGCATCGCGGCGGTGACGCGCTGGCCCTTGCCGGTCTGCGTGCGCTGATAAAGCGCGGTGACGATGCCGAGCGCGAGATGCAGGCCTGTGCCGCTATCGCCGATCTGCGCGCCGGTGACGATCGGCACGCCGTCGCGGAAGCCGGTTGTGGAGGCGGCGCCGCCAGTGCATTGCGCGACATTCTCATAGACCTTGCAGTCTTCGTATGGCCCGGGACCAAAACCCTTGATCGAGGCAACGATCATTCGCGGGTTGATGGTGTTGATCGTCTCCCAGGGGAAGCCCATGCGGTCGAGTACGCCGGGGCCGAAATTCTCCACCAGCACGTCGCACTTCCTGATCAGTTCGGTGAGGACTTCCTTGCCCTTGGGGTTCTTGGTATCGAGCGTGATCGAACGCTTGTTGTGGTTGAGCATGGTGAAATACAGGCTGTCCGCGTTCGGGACGTCCTGCAGCTGACCGCGCGTGATGTCGCCGACCCCCGGACGTTCGACCTTGATCACGTCGGCGCCAAACCATGCGAGCAATTGCGTGCAGGTCGGCCCCGACTGAACGTGGGTGAAGTCGAGAATTCGGATGCCACTCAGGGCTTTGGTCATCTATCCTCTCCTGTTCGAAACTATTCAACTGTATCGGTGCCTCACCTTCTCCCTATGGGAGAGGTGAATGGAGTCCGCGGCAGGACGAAGTGTGTATCACTCACCATATCAAGGTATCTGGCAGCTCACTTCTTCAAAGCGCTTCGCGGATTGAGGTTGCCGATGCGGCCGCTCTCCGATCCCGCCGCTGGATCAATCGCCGCGTTGATCAGGGTCGGCCGGCCGGAGTCCATCGCGGCATTGACCGCGCGCTTCAACTCGTCTGGCGTGGTGGCGTTGACTCCAACGCCGCCGAAAGCTTCCATCATCTTGTCGTAGCGCGCACCCTTGACGAACACGGTGGTCGCGGGATCAGAACCCGCCGAATTGACCTCGGTGCCGCGATAGACGCCGTCATTGTTGAAGACGATCACGCAGATCGGCAGGTTGTAGCGGCAGATCGTCTCGACCTCCATTCCGCAGAAGCCGAAGGCGCTGTCGCCTTCGACCGCAAGCACCGGATTGCCAGTCTCGATTGCAGCGGCGATCGCCTGGCCCATGCCGATGCCCATCACGCCCCAGGTGCCGACATCGAGGCGCTTGCGCGGCTTGTACATGTCGATCACGCCACGCCCGAGATCAAGCGTGTTGGCGCCCTCGTTGACGAGGATCGCGTCCGGCCGTTCTTTGATGACGTTGCGCAATACGCCTAGTGCGCCGTGATAGTCCATCGGCGAGTTGTTGTTCATCAGCTTCGGCGCCAACTTGACGATGTTCTCTTCCCGCTTGGATTGCACGGCCTTGGTCCAGTCTGCCGGCGGAGCGGTCCAGTTGCTGCCCATGGCCTGCACCAACGCAGAAACGGAAGAGCCGATGTCACCAACGACGGGGGCCACGATCTCGACATTCGAGTCCATTTCCTTCGGCTCGATGTCGAGCTGGATGAACTTCTTCGGTGCATCTCCCCAGGCTTTGCCTTTACCGTGAGACAACAGCCAGTTCAGCCGTGCGCCGATCAGCATTACGACGTCCGATTGCTTCAGCACGGTGGAGCGGGCGGCGCCGGCACACTGCGGATGCGTATCCGGCAGCAGGCCTTTGGCCATGCTCATCGGCAGGAAGGGCGCGCCGGTCGTCTCGACCAGCGTGCGGATTTCGTCATCGGCTTGCGCGCAGGCCGCGCCCTTGCCAAGAATGATGAGCGGGCGCTTCGCGCTCCTGAGCACGTCGAGCGCGCGCTTTACGGCTGTCGGTGCCGGGATTTGCGCCGGTGCCGCATCGATCACCTTCACCAGTGACTTCTGGCCTGCAGCCGCATTCATTACCTGCGAAAACAGCTTTGCCGGCAGGTCAAGATAGACGCCGCCGGGACGGCCGGAGAGGGCGGCGCGGATCGCGCGCGCAAGACCAATGCCGATGTCCTGAGCGCGCAGCACGCGATAGGCCGCCTTGCACAGCGGCTTGGCGATCGCGAGTTGATCCATCTCCTCATAGTCGCCCTGCTGCAGGTCGACGATCTCGCGCTCCGATGAGCCCGAGATCAGGATCATCGGATAGCAGTTGGTGGTGGCATGAGCGAGCGAGGTAAGGCCGTTCAGGAAACCTGGCGCGGAGACGGTGAGGCAGACGCCGGGTTTCTTGGTGAGGTAGCCGGCAATGGCTGCCGCGTAGCCCGCATTCTGCTCGTGACGGAACGAGATCACGCGAAGCCCGGCGGCCTGCGCCATGCGGCCCAAATCCGTGATGGGGATGCCTGGTACATTATAGATTGTGTTGATGCCATTCAGCTTGAGCGCGTCGATGACGAGATGAAACCCGTCGGTCAGTTCCCGCTCGGTGCCCGGTTTTTCGGACTCTGTCGCTATATTCAGCATGAGCCTAATCTCCCTGGTCTTTAGCGTCTGGGGCTCCTTGGGTGTCGTGGACGAAGCCGCTCGCCCGTTTGCGATCAGCGAGTGATCAGCCAGACAGTTCCTGGCCATGGGCCTCGACATAGGCCGCCAGGCCAAGCGTGTGATCGCGTGCGCGCTTCTCGGCCAGCTCTGTGTCGCGCGCTTCCAGCGCCTCGATGATGCCGAGATGCTCGGGGAGGGACGTCGCGATGCGATCGTTTCGCCCGATGGTCAATTGCCGGTAGCCCCGCACGTGCAGGAGAAGGTTGTTGGTCAGATCGACCAGCACCGGCGATTCCGAGAGCGAGATCAGCGCCTGATGGAAGACGATGTTGGCTTTGGAATATTCCTCGATGTGATCCTCAGGCCGGCGATCCCTGCCAAAGTTCTTGAAGACGTCGCGCAACGCTGTGATGTCTCTCTTGCGTGCAGTTGTCGTGATCAGGCGTGCCGCCATGCTCTCGAGTGCCGCCCACGCACGGATCATGTCGACGATTTCGCTCTTGGTCCGGCGCACCACCACGATGCCGCGGCGCGGCACGGTCTTCACAAAGCCATCCTGTTCGAGCATCGCGATGGCTTCACGGATCGGCGTGCGGCTGACACCCAGGCGTTCGGACAGGGCGCGCTCGTCGAGCATCATTGGCTCGGGCGTCGAATAGATGTCCATCTTGAGGATCGCTTGCTTCAGGGCGTCATACGCCTTGTTCTTGAAGCTGCTCTCCGGGGCAATGCGAACGATTGCGATGTCTGCCTCGGGCATTAGGGCGCCTTGGTTTTGGTCCGTGGGAACATGACTCCCTTTGGGGGGAGGCTCTTCTGGTACAGAGAATATAGTAGAATTATTTGGCATGCCAAATGCCAGCGTGTCAAGCTAACTATTTCTTGTAGCGCCACGGCACTTTGGCTGCATTGACAAGCCGGACTGTTGGCATACCAAATGCCATGGTCGGTCGTTTTGATCCAGACCTGAGCGGAGCAGCCTTTGGCAAATCTCCGTTCCACCGGCGGGAACCGGAACGCGTCCCGCGAAGCAAGAATTCAGTTGAGGTCAAGGAGGAAGCCAAATGCCGAATTCCAAAGATGCTGTCCGCAAGGTGCTTGACCAGGTCAAGGCAGACAAGCGGGCCAGCCTGACGGCCCCTGAAGGCAAGCTGGTTTGCGATGCCTATGCCATTCCGGTTCCGAAGGAAGGCGTGGCGAAGTCTGCGGGCGAGGCCGGCAAGATCGCATCCTCGATGGGGTATCCGGTCGTGATGAAGATCGTCTCGCCCGACATTCTCCACAAAACGGAAGCGGGCGGCGTCATTGTCGGCGTCAAGACTGCATCTGATGCCGAGAAGGCCTACGATACGATCCTTGCCAATGCCAGGAAGCACAAGGCTGACGCCAGGATCGATGGCGTGCAGGTACAGGAGATGCGGGCTGGCGGCACTGAAGTCATCATCGGCTCCATCACCGATGGCTCATTCGGCAAACTGGTCGCCTTCGGTCTCGGCGGTGTGCTGGTCGAGGTCTTGAAGGACATCACCTTCCGCCTGGCGCCTGCCACCAAGGAAGATGCGCTCTCGATGCTCGACAGCATCCAGGCGCATGAAATGCTGAAAGGTGTACGCGGCAGCGAGCCTGTCAATCGCATGGCGCTGGCCGACGTCATCATCAAGGTGTCGCAGCTCGTCTCCGATTTCCCCGAGATTGTGGAACTCGACCTCAATCCGGTGTTTGCGACAGCAAAGGATGCGACTGCCGCCGATGTGCGCATCGTCGTCGATTTCAACTACAAGCCGCGCCCTGCGCCACGCCCGACCGAAGAAATCGTCGCGGCCATGAAACGCATCATGCAGCCCAGGGCCGTCGCCGTGATCGGTGCCTCCGCCGAAGATGGCAAGATCGGCAACTCCGTGATGAAGAATCTCATCAATGGCGGCTACAAGGGCGAGATCTATCCTATCCACTCGAAGGCGGCCGAGATCCTGGGCTACAAGGCCTATAAGAGCGTCAAGGATGTACCCGGCGTGATCGACGTCGCGGTGTTCGCGATCCCCGCGAAGTCTGTCGCCGCGGTTCTCGCAGAATGCGGCGAGAAGAAAATCCCTGGTGCGGTGCTGATTCCATCGGGCTTTGCCGAAGCCGGCCACCCGGAACTGCAGGCCGAGATCGTTGAGGTCGGCAAGAAGTACGACATCCGCCTGATGGGGCCCAACATCTACGGCTTCTACTACACGCCCGCCAATCTCTGCGCGACCTTCTGCACCGCCTATGATGTCAAGGGCCACACGGCGCTGTCATCGCAGTCGGGCGGCATCGGCATGGCGATCATCGGCTTCTCGCGCTCGGCCAAGATGGGCGTCTCCGCGATCGTCGGCGTCGGCAACAAGTGCGATATCGACGAGGATGATCTGCTTGCCTTCTTCGAGCAGGATCCCAACACCAACGTGATCGCGCAGCACTGCGAAGACCTCAAGGACGGCCGCGCCTTCGCGGAAGCTGCAAAACGCGTCTCCAGGAAAAAGCCGGTCATCGTGTTGAAAGCGGGCCGCACTTCGGCGGGCGCGAAGGCGGCTTCGTCGCACACGGGTGCGCTCGCCGGCAACGACAAGATCTATGAGGACGTGTTCAAGCAGTCCGGCGTGATCCGCGCCCGTTCGCTCCGGCAACTCCTCGACTTTGCGCGCGGTGTACCGGTCTTGCCGACGCCGAAGGGCGAGAACGTGCTGATTATCACCGGCGCCGGCGGTTCGGGGGTGCTGCTGTCAGACGCGGTTGTTGACAACGGATTGTCGTTGATGAGCATGCCGCCAGATCTCGACGCGGCGTTCCGCAAATTCATCCCGCCGTTCGGCGCAGCGGGAAATCCCGTTGATATCACCGGCGGCGAGCCGCCGATCACCTATGTCAATACGGTCAAGCTCGGCCTCACGGATGACCGCATCCACGCGCTGATCCTCGGGTATTGGCACACGATCGTCACCCCGCCGATGGTGTTTGCCCGCAACATGGTCGAAGTGAAGAAAGAGATGGATGCCAAGGGCCTTGTGAAGCCGATAGTTGCCTCTCTCGCCGGCGATGTCGAAGTCGAGGAGGCCGCCGAATATCTCTACCAGCACGGCATTCCGGCCTACGCCTATTCGACCGAACTGCCGGTCGAGGTGCTGGCCGCCAAGTACAAATGGGCGCGCGGCGCGGGGCTGCTCTAAGAGAGTAGGAGCAAACTCATCAATCCAAACCGGCATCATTCAGACTTGATGGTGCCCGTGCGCGACGCTCGCGGGAGCATTGGCCGAACCACGTAGAAACCAGATGCCGGTGGAGGCATAGAACACCACACATAGGCACATAGAAAGAAGATGGTGAACGCGAGAGTGCCGAAGATGCCGCGGCGGGGTTTTGGTGCTGGGTCGAAACTGGCCAGGATGTCTATCGCCGTCTCGACCTGATGCGCCGGTACGCAAAGCTCGATGCCGCCAAGCGCCGACATCCAGTGCCAGGCCAGGGACGCCGTCTGCCGGGAATTCGCGAGTACCTGAATGCCCGCCGCTTCCAGCATGGAAACGGTGATGGCGCATTCAACGAGACCATGAGCGCGGCCGACCGTTGCAAAGTCGGGAGTTGTCGCCACGGGAGCGGCAGGTGTGTTCATGAGGATGCCCTCGTTGAGCTAGCTAATGAGTAATTGCGGTTAATAAACAATCGATAAGGCTCTCGTGCGCGAAGACAACATAACCGATTACCGCGATTGCACCGCAATAAAATCGGGGAACAATCTTCCCGTTCGATGGTTGTAGTTGCGTCAAATAATTGGAGGCATGAGAAAGTAAATGATGAATCGTCTTACGATTTCGCTGGTTGCTGCATCGCTGCTGGCGTCAAGCGCGGCCTTTGCTCAGTCCACCACCGCTACTGGTGCGGTGAATGGCGCGCGGGCAGGCGGTGCAGTGGCCGGTCCGATCGGTGAAATGGTTGGCGGCACGGTCGGCGCGGCTGTTGGCGCTGGCCTGGAAATCCCCAATGCGGTGATCACCTCAGTGCAGCGCGCGCAGGCACCATCGGTGGTGGTGCAGGAGCCGGTGGTAGTTGGTCAGGCGTTGCCAGCGAATGTCGAACTCCGGCCGGTACCGCGTCACGCGCGATACCGCTACGCAGTCGTCAACCATCAGCGGGTGATCGTCAACCCTCGTACCCGCAAGGTCATCAAGGTCATCGGCTGATCCGTCCAACCACATGATATATCAGCTCCGCGGAAACTTTCCGCGGGGCTTTTTTTGACGTCAGGCGCGAAAGCGCGCCATCGCCCGGTCGAGCGCGACTGATAACGCAATGCCGATGCAAGCGGCCAGCGCGTCAACCGCAAAGTCTTCCAGCCGCGCATGGCGTCCCGGCATGATGAGTTGCAAGAGCTCGAGAATGCCGATCAGGACGACACCAATGACTGAAACAGCAAGGCGCCGCTGTGAATAGGCAAGGCCGAAGGCCAATCCGACCACAAGAAATGCAAGCGCATGTTCGCCATCCTGGCCGATGCTGAGGTGGGGCCGGAGGCTCGGAGGCCCAAGCGTTGCGAATGTGACGGCGGCAGCCAGCAGCCAAGCTAAAAGTCGAACAAACAGGATCATGCGAGCCGGATAACACGATTCTTGCGGCGCGGCACAAAATTCAGTCGGCCGTAAAGTTACCGAACAATCCTCAAGACAACCCTTAAGAGTGGCCACCGCATGCTTGATCGAGCGGTTGACTATGATTGAGCTCGTCGAGGCGGGTGATCACCGTCACCGGAATAGTGCAGGCCGGCTGTCCTTGGGGCGATGAAATATTTCTCTGTCATCCCATCAGATTCTGCTTCCATTGACCGAACTAAAGGCGCCTAAATGCTGTCCGGGCAGAAGGAGAGTCCTATGTCACGGTATGTCGTTCGATTCATGAAGGACGTGCTCGGCGAGAACGGTCGGGAAAGCGAGGTCTGTCAGGGAGCGCTCGAAATCGATGCTGCCGACGAGGGCGAGGCAGCGGAGTGGGCGAAGCGGAAGTTCTGCGAGAACCAGGCGTTACGTCATTGGTCGCTGCATGCCGATCGCATCCATGTTAAAATGACAAACATTTCATCGTTCGACGGGTGAAGTCCAGCGCCAATGGGCTTGCGCCATGATGGTCCCGTCACTTCTGCTGGTCGGGCGGGATCTGATACGTGGACAGCTTGTCCAGCGCAGCCTTCTGCTCCAAATCCGAAAAGCGAGCGACGAGGAAAAGCACCAGCCCAGCGAGCATGACAATGACAAGCCATGCGACGCTTATATTTGCTCGTTGCAAGCGATACCGTCGACGTGAAATTCGGCCCATTGCCTCACTCGTCCGGACTCGTTGCGGTGCGGCCCCGATCGTAAAGGGGCCTTTAGCCACGACATTCCAGCGCGCCGACATCGCCAGCGCAAGAGCGTAATTTGCGGCTTAGGCAGTTGTTCCACGGTTTCGGTGGTCGCCGTCATCGACGCCCATCTTGATTCCCAAACCGCGTTGGCCAACGAGGTAACCACAAGCAAAGGGCGGCCTCATTTCAAGCGCGCTCGCACCTCCATCAGCGCAAAGCCCAGCAGATTGAGCCCCTGCCAGCGCGCAGGGTGCGCCGCATCGGGATGATCGGCCGCAAGTCCGATGCCCCAGACGTGGTCGAGGGGGCTCGCTTCGGCAAGCACCTTGTCGCCGGTAGCAAGTAGGAAGGCGCGCAAGGCCGGGTTCTGTGAGAACTTGGCGTGATTGGCTGCCACCACGATGGCGAAACGCTCGCGTTCCCACAGCGCCTCGTCGAAATTCTTTACGCGGCGCCCGAGCTTCTTGGCTTCTATCGGCGTTGGTGCACGCAAGATCTGGGTGCGTGCAGCTTCGTCGCCGAAGAGCGAGGCCTTGCTCGCCATCATGAAGTGTTCAGCCGTGAGGTAGCGTCCACCCGTGGCCCTGAAAGGCGCTTCGTACCACTGGCTTAAGCAGCTCTTGGTGACGACGCCATTCCTCATCCGGTGGCCCCAGAAGTACAGGAAAGAAGGGGATGCGCCCGCGGCCAGGGCTTCGGTTATGGCCTGGGTCAGTGCTTGCACGTCGCGTGCGTCCGAAACGCTATTCATGTGGATCGCTCAACGGAGAGGGGTAGACATGTTCAACAGGTGTAAGCAGGTGCGGCGAGCCATCTCGTGTGAAAGGGCGCTGGCCGATGACGAAGTCCGTCATGTCGATCACCTCCAGCAGGGCCGCATCCGCCAAATCGCGCAACGCCGAGCCGCGCAGGCCGAGTTGCACCGCGCGCCGGGTCAATTTTGCGCCGCTGGGATGATGGTCCGGGTCCCATTGCAGGCGAACCTCCGAGCTCGTGACTGCATTGGCCCACGCATCTCGTGATGCGTAAGCTTGCCGCGCGGCTCCGAAACTTGATGGCACCGCCTGGACCAGCCACGCATCGAAGAACGAACGCCGCAGCCGCAGGGCCAGCACGCGTTCCTGGTTGACCTTGGTGGCCCAGCCGCAGCGGTACATCATCCACAGGAAGTTCGGCTTGATCCAACTCATGCGCGAAAAGCCAAACTCGGGTCCGCCCAAACGGCCATGCCTGACCGCATAGTCTCCGATGCCGGGCTTGTAGGCCTGATAGACGATGATGGAGTCATCGTCGTAGTGCGCAAGGACGTGCTTGCCCTGTGCCGGCCATTGCGCCGCTTGTTCGAGGTAGGGCGCGGTGGGCAGCGGGTGATTGAGAGCTTCGGGTTGATTGGTTCTTGATTGATTCATTGGGGGAGGTTTGTCCGGCGAACGCGGACAATCATGAATACTAAAAATAACGTCGTGTGCCGTCATTTAATTCGCGTAAATATGACTGCACCAAGGCAGCAGGCAGGCTCAGGCGACTTTCACCATCGGCTTATCCTGCCAGATGATCCGCTCGAAGGCGGCCGCTGCCGGAATATCGATACGCCCCGGCACCTTCAGTTGCCATAGCGTGCGCGCGATGCGTGGCTTGCGCATCGGCACCACCTTGAGCGTGCCGAGCTTGACTTGATCGGAGATCGAGACGTGAGAGACGATGGAGACGCCGAGGCCCGCGGCCACCGCCTGCTTGATCGCCTCGGTGCTGCCGATCTCCAGCTTGCGTTTGGGCTCGATGCCCTCGGCAGCCAATGCCTCCGTCACCACTTCGCGTGATCCTGAGCCGGGCTCGCGCTCGATCAGGATCTCGTCGCGTAGCGCTACGCCGTCGATGCCGCGTTTCACGCTGGCAAAGCGGTGCTGCGGGTTGACGATCAGGCTCATCACATCGGTGCGCCAGGCTCGGCTTTCGATCTCATCATCCTCGACCGGACCTTCTACGAGCGCGATCTCGATATCATGGGCGAGCAGGAGATCGGCGATGTCCCTTGTGTTTGCGATCACGAGATGCAGGTCTATGCCTGGATGTTTTCGGTGGAATGTTCCGAGATAGTCCGGGATGATGTAAGTCGCGATCGTGGTGGACGCGCCGATGCGCAGCGATCCGCTGTCGAGATTGCGCAGCGACAACAATTCATCCTCGGCGGCGCGTTCGGCGGCAAACAACGCTTCGGCGTGGCGCGTCAGCGCCTCGCCCTCGCGTGTCGGTCGCACGCCCTTCGGCGTTCGGTCGAGCAGCTGGCAGCCGACCTGCAATTCGAAATCCCGCACGCCCTTGGAGATCGCCGGCTGGCTGATATGCAGCACGTCCGCGGCGCGCGAGAAGCTCCCGGTTCTCACCACGGTTACGAACAGGCGCAGCAGGTGCAGGTTCAAGGACATAACTTGGCTCTATCGGGTCAGATCGAAAATGTATTACCTGAAATGCGGGATATGCGGCATGAATTTTTCCTCTTGAGGAGAAATTCGTGCTTCAAAACGAGGAATCTTTCGCTCCCGGCAATAGTCCGGCCACCTCTCGCGGGCCGGCGCGCGGCGCTCATTCCTTGCGTTCTCCTTTGCATCGTTCCTGCCTGGCAGCTGCTTGCGGTCGAACATGTCCGCCATGGGTGTCATGCAGGATGCAGACTCACAAGAAACGAGAAACTTGATGACCGATTCGCAAACCATGCCTGTGTCAGACGAGGCGCAGGAAGCTGCCGACATTGTTGCCGCGGTGCACCGTGTCCACCATTGGCCCCGCTGGATGCAACCGTTGCCGGGTGTCGCGCTCACCTTCGCAATTGCGGTCATGGCCACGCTGCTACGATTTATTCCTGGTGTTGCGACATTCAGCTCACTGATCCTGGCGATCATAATCGGCATCGCGTTTCATAACATCGTGAAGACGCCAGCAGTCTGCGTACCCGGCGTGAAGTTCTCGATGCGGAGCATCTTGCGCTTCGCCATCATCCTCTACGGCCTGCAGCTCACGATATCCCAGATCGCATCAGTCGGCATTCAAGGCTTCCTGGCGATCTCCTTCACCTTGGGCGCAACCTTTCTGTTCACCGTGCGGGTGGGCAAGTTGATGGGGGTTGAGCGCAAGCTCGCGGAGCTTGTCGGCGCGGGCACCGCGGTGTGCGGCGCGGCCGCGGTCGTCGCCACCAATACGGTGACGGATGGATCGGAAGAGGATGTGGCCTATGGGGTCGCCTGCGTGACCGTCTATGGCACAATCGCCATGTTCCTCTATCCGCTGCTGCCGGCGTTCCTTCATCTGGACGCGCGCAGCTTTGGGCTATGGTCGGGGAGCTCGATCCATGAAGTGGCTCAGGTGGTCGCCGCTTCGATGCAGAACGGGGAGGTCGCCGGCGAATTCGCGCTGATCGCCAAGCTTACGCGTGTTGCGCTCCTCGCTCCGCTGGTGCTCAGCCTCGGCTTTCTGCGCTCGCCCGGGCAAAGCGGGAATCGTGCCTCGGCGCCGCTACCCTGGTTCGTCTTCGGCTTTCTCGCGATGGTCGCCGTGAACAGCCTCGTCAGCATTCCGACGCAGGTGAAATCTCCGCTCATCGTCTATGCCACGCCCTTTCTTCTCGCCATGGCAACGGCTGCGATGGGGCTTGAGACCGACATCCGCAAGCTGCGGGCAAAGGGCTTGAAGCCTCTCCTGCTCGGCGGGCTGGCCTGGGTGTTCATAGCGGTGCTCGCCTTGACGTTGGTCCACACGGTCATGTCACCATAGCCATTGGAGGCTTTGGAAGCTTGGAGCGCGAACCGGTTTTGCGAACTCCAACAAAGAGATAAGAGCGCACCCAATCTGATCGCATTGCGCTCCAGTGAGGAGATCCATTGATGTTCAAGCAGATTCTTGTTCCGGTTGATGTTGACGAGGTCGATATCGCCAGGCCGGCGCTCGACAAGGCGATTGAGATCGCCAAGGTCGGTGGTGCGGCGCTCAGGCTCATCCATGTGCGCCCGCGCGTGCCCTATGCCATGAATGCGTACCTTCCAAGTGGATATTATGACAGTAACGAGAAGGCCTCACTGACGATTTTGGGCGAGATTGCTGCGAAGATCGCATTGCCGAAGGATCGCGTCTCTTTCGTCTCGCCTTTTGGCCGTGTCTATGAAGAGGTGCTCAAGGAGACCGCGGCGATGAGAGCCGATCTAATCGTCATCGGCTCGCACCGTCCCAATTGGGGCACCTATCTGATCGGCTCGAACGCGGCCACGATTGTGCGTCGTGCGGTGTGTTCGGTGCTCGTTGTGCGAAGTGCGGACACGCCGGTTCACTCGCTCTGAGATATTGGGCAAGAACTCTCTCAACCGGCCGCTCGCGCCAGCATTTGGTGACATCATAACCAGCGTACGGTGAAATCGGGGCGGTGCTATTGCAATACGAACAGGTATGTTGCGATCAGGACGGAGATGATGATCGCGGAAACGGTTCCGGTTGTCGTAATAGCGCCCATCCTTCTCATCATGACAGCAAATGCGCTAATGATGAGCGCGACTACGATGAGGCCGAGTTTCGCTTCGCTCATGTCATCAGTTCGTCGGTTCGTGGAGCCTTGATCCGTCTACATCATATGACCTGCCGAGATTTGCGCCAGCACAAAGAATCGGCTTTCATTTGGTCCGTTTTTCCCCCTATTTGTCCGCGGACAAATATCAGAGCGCGCGCGGACGATATCGCTCGTCGATCTTTTTGCGGAGAACAGATGTCGGCGGTTGACGACCAACAGGGCAGTGGCTGGGGCATCCTCGAAGATCTCCCGGGCGATCCCATGATCTGGGTGCTCATTTTCAGTGAGTTTGCCGCCTTTGGTCTCTTCTTTGGCGCTTTCTGCGTTGCCCGCGCGATCCACCCGGCCATGTTTGCAGAGGGGCAGGCGGCTCTCGATTCTACGCTTGCCGGGCTCAACACGATCGTCCTGGTGACAAGCGGCTGGGCTGCCGCGCACGGCGCACACGCCGCACGTGCTGGCAAGGTGCGAGCGTCTCGCCTCTGGCTCTGTGGGGCCATGGCCTTTGGCGCGGTCTTTATTGCGGTCAAGCTGACCGAATATGCCAAGGAGATCGGAAGCGGAGCCGACCTGGAAACCAACTCCTTCTTCACCCTTTACTTCCTCTTGACCGGCTTTCACCTCCTGCATGTCGTGCTTGGCATTGTAATCCTTGCCGTGGTCTGCCGCCATGCCCGAGCCGAGAGCGTGGAAACGGGGACGTCTTTCTGGCACATGGTCGATCTGGTCTGGATCCTCATGTTCCCCATTATCTATCTGGTGGGCTGATGTTTGGCCGTCTGCACCTGCTTGATCTCACATGGCTCGCGCTGATCGTCCTGGCGATCGCCACCGTCTTGGTGCATTTTTTCGTGCCGCACGTGCTGGCGATGGGCGTGTCCGCCAAGATTGTCGGGCTGTCCGCCAATGCCGCGGTGCTTGTGTTTGCCATGATCAAGGGGCGCAGAATAGCGCTGGATTACCTCGATTTGCGTTCCGCGCCTGCAATTTGGCGCGGACTGGTCAGCGGGTGGGTCGTTCTCGTCGCGCTATTTGCCTGGCTTGCCTCCGCGGTCGTCACCCTGATCTGACCCGGGTCATTTGATTTGGCGCAAGCGCTATTTTGCCTGGCTTGCCTCCGCCACTGATCGGGCGGAATTCCATCACTTCGTCACAATCATTGATTTTGCGCAAAGAGCGAACGTTTCCGAAGCTTAGAAGATAGTTCACTATACTTCTTGATAGGAATCAACTGGAAAGGATTGGCAATGGCTGAGCGCCTGACCAAGTCAGCGGCTCGAAACGTCTTTTATGGCGGATCGGCCTTTTTCTTCGCCATCTTTGTAGGTCTGACGGCTCATAGCCATTACTACATGACCACGAAGTCGACCGATGTCAGCGCGCTGACCGACTCGGTGGTGCGTGGGAAGCAGATCTGGGAGAAAAACTCCTGTATCAACTGCCACACGATTCTCGGCGAAGGCGCCTATTTCGCCCCTGAACTCGGCAACGTCTGGGATCGCCAGGGCGGCAAGGAAGACCCGGCGGGGGCCCGTGACTGGCTGAAGAACTGGATGCAGGCGCAGCCGACCGG